>Ga0208242_100038_pt1 | contig 200732 bp, 189 predicted proteins | sample SubbioAug_CSW13A_FD_184825 | JGI IMG/M metagenome (GOLD analysis project Ga0208242, IMG submission 184825) | Serpentinite rock and fluid subsurface biosphere microbial communities from McLaughlin Reserve, California, USA - CR12Aug_CSW13A (SPAdes) | ecosystem: Environmental > Terrestrial > Deep... | reverse complement strand
GCCCTGCAGAACGGGCACCCCCCATTCAACTCAAAGGAAGTTCAAGGCATTCAGCTGACTGCCGCGGATGACCGCGTCCGACTGCTTGCCGACACCAGATTTACGCGGAAACTGACCGCCGCTAACACTACCGCGCCGCCCGCAGCATCATCGGCCTGGTGCCGCAAGAACTGCACACCGATTCGTTTGAAACCGTGTGGGCCACGGTGAGTTTCAGCCGGGGCCTGTTTGGCAAGGCGCCCAACCCGGCCTACATCGAAACGATTTTGAAAGACCTGTCGCTCTGGGACAAAAAAGACAGCAAGATTCTGGCGCTCTCGGGTGGCATGAAGCGCCGCGTGCTGATTGCCAAGGCGCTGTCGCACGAGCCCAAGATTCTGTTTCTGGACGAACCCAGCGCAGGCGTGGACGTGGAGTTGCGCCACGACATGTGGCGCATGGTGCGCGCACTGCGCGAGGCTGGCACCACCATCATCCTCACCACCCACTACATCGAAGAGGCCGAAGACATCGCTGCGCAACACGGCGGAGATGTTGCGCTTGGCGATGATCTTCGTTTCAAAACCCAGCCCCGGCGAGAGGTTCAGGTAGCTGTGCGTGGGCCGGGCGTAGCAGTAAATGCAGCCGTGTTCGCAGCCGCGGTAGGGGTTGAGGCCGAGGGAGAAGCCGATGTCGGGCGAGTCGTTTCGGGTGATGGCGTTGCGGGCGTCTTCGAACGTGACCTGCGTGGCCGGCGCAGCGGTTGCTTCGCCCGCGACGGCCGCATCGTCCAGCGTGCCCCAGCCATCGTCGAACGCCGCCCGCGGATCGCGCTCGAAGCGGTGCGGCTGGCGGTGGGCGATGCCGCGGCCCTTGATGGCGTGCAGGGGAATGAGGATTTCGGTATGGTGGGGCGCTGGCAGGAAACCACTGGATGGACATCCAGTTTTTAGCGCCAACGCCCTGAAAAGACCACCCCACCCGACCCACCGCAAGCCAGGCGGCCGCGCGTGGAGCCCGCAGCGGGTGCGGGGCCGGGCCGGGCCGGGCCACTCTGCAGGCCACCGACTGCGCGGTAGTCGAGCGGTTGCCGGCGGGGCCTAACGCTCGGCCTGCAGGCTGGCCGGTTCCTCAACGTCGTAAGACCCGAAAACTTCACGGGCCGTGCGGGTTTCGGGCAGCACATACACAATGCCGTCCGTTCCAGTAAAGGCCGGGCTCAGCACCGTGTCGTAGAACTTGACGGGAAGGTTGATGCAGCCATAGGAAATCCGGCGCTCGGCCGGTGACGGACTGGCCAGCCTTTCGAGGCGGCGTTCCCTGGGATTGCCTGTGGCCACACGGTGCATGGAGATGGCCGTGTCGTAGTCCACCCAGAGCATTTCATCGCCCTTCATGTTTTTGTCCAGGTTCGCCACAAAACGGCCTGCCGGCGTGGTGCGTTCCTCCGGGCGAATGGTGGACATCTTTTTGGTTCCAATGCCGGGAACCGAGTGATCGCCAATGGCCAGTCCGAGCAGCGCGGAAGACGCGCCACTCAGCTTCCCCTGGGCATCGAACACGAAGACCTTGGCCTCCCGCTTGTCCACGATGACAAATGGCTTGTTGCGGTTGTCGCCCGAATCCACCACCCAGTGGGCCACATGCCGGGCTTCTGTGGAGGCTTTGGCCTGCGCAAAGTGGGCGCGTCTTGAGCTCTTCCCCACCGCTGCGGAGGGCGTTGGCGTGACCGCCGCGACAGCATGGCCTTCAGCGGACCGCACCGACAAGGCTGACCCCGATCCGGTGCCAGGCCCGTGCGCAGCATCGTTCGATGCGTGCGCCTGGGTGCTGATCAGTCCAGCGGCCAGCAAGCCCAGGAGAATTTCGTGGATCATGAGCGCCGTTCTGTCACAGGTTTTCCCACAACCGCCGTTTTCAGTTGCGTTCCTGCCTGGGCTTGCGCACGGGCGGCTGGTACACCTCGGGCGGCGTTTCGACAGGCACTACAACAGGCACGAAGACCGGCGGGGGTGGGGGAGGAGGAGGTGCGACCACGACCAGCATCGCAGGCGGCAAGGGCGCTGGCGAAAGCACCGTGAGAACGTAGTCGGGACGGTCGACGGCGGGTGGTGTGGACGGCGTCCACACGGGAGGCCACGGCTCGAGGTCCTGGGGCGGCGCTATCGGTGACGCCACCACCGGAGGTACCACCGGAGCCACCACGACCGGAGGCGGCACCACCGGTGGAGTCACGGGAGGCGTGACCGGAGGAATCACAGTCGCCGCGATGATGCTCCCGGTCGTTGTGGATACAGCAGGACCACAACAAGGAACGGCAAAGGCGAATTGGTCTGCGCCAACACCGCCCAGGCTGTAGCCGCTGAAGGAGACGGTCTTGTCGGTTCCTACGGCCGCGGTATCAAAAGTGGCGGTGGCACCTGACCCTGCAACCAGCGTCAGAGTGTCCGGGACGGGACCCGAGACCGCCGTGCTCTTGAATCCCAACAGGGTGGCCGTCGTGGTGCCGTCGAACGTCTTGTCCGTCACCTCCGGGTAGACCAGCATGTGTTGCGTCAGGTTCACAGCTCCTACCAGGATGAAGTTGTTCGTATAGGCGGTTGGCGTGGCGTACGACGTTGGGTTGTAATAAATGGCGATGTCGGTGGGCGGCGCCTCCGACCTTGTCACGCTGGGCCTGAGAGGATCCGCAGGGCCCGGGAGGTAGACACTGCCGCTGGCAACCCCAGGGCCAGAGCCATTCGCCCCGGCAATCAGGGTCAGGCCGAGTGGCAGGCCCAGGCTTTGTCCGGGAATGCTGCCACTATTGGTCAAGGTGATTTTCGAATTCACCCTGACATCGCGACCCGCGCAAATTTGGATGTTGCCGTTGGTCGTTGTCATGGCCGAGCCGTCAAACAAGGTGACGTCCCGTCCGGCATTCAACGAGACGCTGCCATTGGTCGTCGTGATGGCCGCTCTCACGTTCACATCCTGGCCGCAACACACGAAAAGATTGCCGTTGGTCGCTGTGATTGCGCTGTTGATGTTCACATCGTTAGCTGCCATCAAGGTCAGCGTTGTCGGAGTGCCCGCGGCGGTCCATGAAGCTCCCGTGCCGATCGCGTCATTGACGTTGATATCGCCCTGGCCGGGATCAGCAAAAAATGCCGTGCCCGTGTTCGCTCCAGTGACCATGGTGCTGATGGTGACGTTGTTATTGACCAGCAAGGCAGTAAGTGCCACGCCGGTAATGTCACCGCCGATGGCTTGAATATTGAAATCAACCGGATCGATCAACCAATTGCCCGTCGTCCCCGCAGGGGCGACCGTGGTGATGTTGGCGTCGCTGGCGATCTTCACATGCGCCGCGGACGTTTCGATGAAGCCGCCGTTGCCACCTGCGGGCGCCGACGCATCCAGGGTACCACCCACGTTGACGACACCGGTTTCCATGCCGCCCATCAGCATGATGGTGCCCTTGACGTTCTGGATCGTCTGCGCCTGGACGATGCCGGTGTTGTTGACGGCATTCGCCAGCAGGCTGCCCGCCGCCTGCGTGGTCATCAGCACGTGGCCACCGTCGGCCTGGATCATGCCGCCGTTGTCCACCAGCGCGTTCACCGCACCCTGGTCCACCGTGATGGTGAGCAGCTTGTCGCCCGCCATGTCCAGCGTGACCGCGTTGCCGGCCGCCAGAGCGACCGTGCCGAGCCGGGCGGCAATCACACCCTGGTTGCTGACATTCGCACCCAGCAGGGCAACATAGCCGCCGTCGGCTGCGTTGATCAAACCCTGGTTCACCACCGAACCCGCGCCCGCACCGGAGAAGGTGTAGTTGTTGGCCATGAAGTTGGCATCGGAGATGGCCATCGTGGACGCCAGCAGGCCACCCACGTTGACCGATGCACCCACCCCGAACAGGATGCCGTTGGGGTTGACCAGGAACACCTTGCCGTTGGACGACAGGCTGCCCAGAATGTTCGAGGGATCCGATCCGATGACCCGGTTCAGCGCCACCGAGCTGCTGCCCGGCTGCACGAACTGAACCGATTGCCCGGACTGGATGTCGAAGCTCTGCCAGTTGATCGCCACGTTGGACGAGGTCTGGGTGATCGTCATGTTGCCGAGTGTGCCACCGATGGTGGCGCTGCCAGCCGTCACCACGCCGCCCGTGGGCTGGGCATAGACACTGGCTCCGCAGATCAGCAGCAGGGAAAAGGCCAGGACCCTCAGCCTGAAGCGGCCGCCAGCGCCCGACCCGGCCGTGCAGGACGAGATTTTTTTGCCGGCGCTGCGGGCCATTTCAGAAACGGCCACGAAGGTGCCGGTCCGGTCGTTCCAGATGGAGCGGTGAATGAGGTTCATGGTGATCTTTCGCGTGTTCTTCAAAAAAGCGGCGTCTGTGCGGCATCAGCGCAGGTCCGGCCTGCGCTGGACGGGTTCAGAAATATTTGACGGCCTGAATCCAGAACCGCCCCGACTTGTCAGGCGCCGAGGTGGCCATTTCGTTGCCCAGCTTGCGGGCGTAAAACATCCTCACCAGATAGTTGTTGTCCTCAGACCAGTTCAAGCCCACACCGGCGCCGCTCAGCGCTCTGCTGTTCGGCCCGGCACCCGGCCAGGGGTTCTTGTTGATGCTCACGCTGCCGGCATCGACAAAACCGATCAGCTGCAGCTGCCCGGGAAACTGGTCGGGGGTGGGCAGCCGCATCCGGGCTTCGAGCGTCAGCACATAACCCTCGTCCGCATAGGCTTCGCCTTCCGGATAGGCCCGCACGCCGTACATGCCGCCCAGCGCCATCTTTTCAGAGACATCGAGGTTTTTCGAGGCCAGCTGGCCGTTGATGCCGGCGTAGAGCGAAACGGTATCGGTCACGCTTTGCAGCCGCATGGCACTGAACCCCAGCTTATTGAAGTGACCGCTGGTTTGCGCCAGCGCGTCGGCGCGCATCAAGACGGGCGTTTCCAGGTCGATGTTGCCCGTTGACAAGGTCAGCGAAAAGCCGCTCACCCCGCCGCCGCCCAGGCTGTCGCGGTGTTCGCCGCGCAAGCTGGCCATTAGCACCTGAGCCTTCTTGTCTTCCACCGGCATGTCCAGGTTCAGCGGCCGCTTGTCCTGGAACGTCTTGGCGTCAAAGGCCAGACCGGCGTACAGATTGGTGGTGCGCGAACGGATCAACGGGTAGCTGCCGTACACGCTCGCCACCCTGGCCGTCCCGGTGGCCTGCGCGAACTTGAATTCCTTGCCCAGCTCGTAACCCAGCCAGCTGTACGCCACGCCAGCCGTCGCCTTGCCGAACTGCATCTGATAGGACGCCCGGGCATAGTTCAGGCCCGAGCCCGTCGTCAGCACGCGCAGCGAGGCCACGTCGCCGTGCCCCGCCGGGTTGTTCAGGTTCACCGTGGCGCCCAGGCGGTATTCGCCGGTGTAGCGGTTGCCGGCGTTGTCGGCATCGATGCTGCCCGTGATGCGATCACCGGGCACCACGTCAACGATCAGGTCGGAAGCCCCGACGGATGCGCCCGGCGCCAGGGTGGAGCTGACTTTCACGCCCGGAATGTCAGACAGCAGCAGCAGGCGTCTTTCAATCGGCTCGATGACGATCGGATCGCCGCTGTTGAGTCCCTCAAGCTGGCTCTGGATCAGCCCATCGGACAGCGTGCTCTGGTTGCGCACGGTCACCGCGCCATACTGACCCTCGATCACGGCAATGGTGACCGCGCCGTTCTGGATCTCCTGGGCGGGCAGATACGCCTGGGCCACGAAATAGCCATCGCTGCGGTAGCGGTCGGTGATCTTCAGCGCCATGGCCTTCAGGTCGGCCAGGGTCAGTTCGCTGCCGGGCATGAACCCGGTCAATGCCAGCAGCTCGGCTTCGGGATAGGCCCGCGCGCCCGTCACCTGCAGGCTGTTGACGGTGATCTTGACCGCGTCGGTAGCCGGCGGTGCGGGCGCTGTGCTGGGCTCGATGCGGATGGTGGGCTCGGCTCTTTGCAGCGTGGGGGCCGGCGGAATCTGCTGAATCTGGCTGCCGGCACTCGGCGGTTGCTGGGCATACACGCCCTGGCTCAGGACCAGAATCGCAAAGGGTAGAAGGGGTTTTTTGAACATGGGAGGCCTTTGACGAGAGTTGTTTTTGAATCAGACCACCCGAGTCAGGCAACCAGACAATCGGCTCAGGTTGGCAGCACGCTCACCCTCCTCGATGGCGATCGTCGCCGGGTTGCGGTGCGGGGTGCGGCCCTGCCCATCGCAGACCCTGATCACTTCCGGCCAGCGGGAAAGTGCCGTCCGGAGTGCGGCATCGCGCGTTCTCGCAGGCGGGGGTGTGGAAGGGCGGCAGATCATTGGAGATCATGGGGCCCGAGACCGGCGCCGTCCGTGCGCCAACGCACAGACGGGCGACGAGAATTCGCTAGCCTTTATAGTTGGGTCTCTGCGGGCCGGCGAATCCGGACGCAGCACGGACAAGGTCCGGATCGAAGCGCCCGGCGTCGCGAGGAAAACCGCGGCCTTGCCGCGCCTCCCTGCTTCCGGTTTTTCGAGCCAGCGCGTGCGCTCACCCCCGGCGCTGCAAGGCCGTTCCCGGACCTGTATAAAGTGCAGGGCCATGACGGCTGCCGTCACCGTCCCGGAAGACTTGGACCCTTGCGGCAGCCGACCACCCACCACCAGCACACCATGACCCCATCCCCTGTCGCGGTCGCCACCGCCGACGCCATCGTCCGCGTGCGCGGCGTCAGCAAGACCTACGCCGGCGGCTTCCAGGCCTTGAAAAACGTCAACCTTGACATCCGCCGCGGTGAAATTTTTGCTCTGCTCGGCCCCAACGGCGCCGGCAAGACCACGCTCATCAGCGTCATCTGCGGCATGACCAACGCCACGCAAGGCACCGTGATCGCCGACGGCTTTGACACCGTGCGCGACTACCGCGCCGCCCGCAGCATCATCGGCCTGGTGCCGCAAGAACTGCACACCGATTCGTTTGAAACCGTGTGGGCCACGGTGAGTTTCAGCCGGGGCCTGTTTGGCAAGGCGCCCAACCCGGCCTACATCGAAACGATTTTGAAAGACCTGTCGCTCTGGGACAAAAAAGACAGCAAGATTCTGGCGCTCTCGGGTGGCATGAAGCGCCGCGTGCTGATTGCCAAGGCGCTGTCGCACGAGCCCAAGATTCTGTTTCTGGACGAACCCAGCGCCGGCGTGGACGTGGAGTTGCGCCACGACATGTGGCGCATGGTGCGCGCACTGCGCGAGGCCGGCACCACCATCATCCTCACCACCCACTACATCGAAGAGGCCGAAGACATGGCCGACCGCATTGGCGTGATTCGCCAGGGCGAGCTGATCGTGGTGGAAGAAAAAACCACGCTCATGCGCCAGCTGGGCCAGAAGCAACTGGCGCTTACCCTGCAGCAGCCCCTGGCCGTCGTGCCCGCCGCGCTGGCGCGCTGGCCACTCACGCTCGCGGCTGATGGCCTCACCCTGACCTACAGCTTTGACGTGCAAAAGGACGACACCGGCATCGCTGAACTGCTGGCCGCGCTGGGCGCCGAGGGCATCCACTTCAAAGACCTGCGCTCCAGCGAAAGCTCGCTGGAAGAGATCTTTGTCGGTCTGGTCAATGCCCCGCAAACCCCGTCCGCCTCAATCCAGGTGGCCGCATGACATTCAACCTGCACGGCGTGCGCGCCATTTACCGCTTCGAGATGAACCGTGCCCTGCGCACCTGGGCGCAAAGCATCATCGCGCCGGTGCTCACCACCTCGCTGTATTTCATCGTTTTCGGCTCGGCCATCGGCGCGCGCATGGGCGACATTGGGGGCGTGAGCTACGGCGCTTACATCATTCCCGGCCTGCTCATGCTGTCGCTGCTGTCCGAGAGCATTTCCAACGCCGCCTTCGGCATCTACATGCCCAAATGGTCGGGCACCATTTACGAGCTGCTGAGTGCGCCGGTGAACTGGGTCGAGGTGCTGCTGGGCTATGTGGGCGCGGCCGCCACCAAGAGCCTGCTGCTGGGCACGCTGATCCTGCTCACGGCCCGTGTGTTTGTGCCTTACACCGTGGCCCACCCGGTGTGGCTGGTGGCGCTGCTGGTGCTCACCGCCATCACCTTCTGCCTGTTTGGTTTCATCATCGGTCTGTGGGCCGACAACTTTCAGAAACTGCAGATCGTGCCGCTGCTCGTGATCACCCCGCTCACCTTTCTGGGCGGTGCGTTTTACAGCATCAACATGCTGCCGCCGGTGTGGCAGACGGTGTCGCTGTTCAACCCGGTGGTCTACCTCATCAGCGGCCTGCGCTGGGCGTTTTATGGCCAGGCCGACGTGCACATTGCCGTCAGCACGGGCATGACGCTGGGCTTCATGCTGGCCTGCCTGGGTGTGGTGTGGTGGGTGTTCAAGACGGGCTGGCGCATCCGGCGCTGAGCGGTCGCCTCAACGACCGCGCAAACACTTGCGCGTCCTGACGCAGGAACCCGTCAGCGCAAAGCCACAGCGCATCACACCACCAGCACCGCCCGAAAGTCGTTCACATTGGTGTGCGTGGGACCGGTGATTACCAGATCGCCCAGTGGCTCGAAATAACCATAGGCGTCGTTGCAGGCCAGGTGGTCGCTGACCTTCAGACCCAGCGCGGCGGCGCGGGCCAGGGTGTCGGGCGTAACCAGCGCGCCGGCGTTGTCCTCCATGCCGTCGATGCCATCCGTGTCGGCGGCGAGCGCCCACACGCCGGCCTGCCCGCCCAGCGCCTGGGCCAGGCCCAGGCAGAACTCACCGGCGCGGCCGCCGCGGCCCCTCTTCTGGCCTTCAGCGCGCGGACGCACCGTGACAGTGGTTTCGCCGCCGCTGAGGATGACGCAGGGCTTGGCAAAACTGCTGCGGCCGAGCGCGGTGGAACGCGCCAGCGCGGCGTGCACCTTGCCCACCTCGCGCGACTCGCCTTCGATTTCGTCGCTGAGCACATAGACGTTGAGGCCGAGCGCGCGGGCGGCGTCGGCGGCGGCGTCCAGGCTTTGTTGGGGCGTGGCGATCAGGTGCGTCTCGCAGCGCGAAAGCCGCGGGTCACCGGGCTTGGGCGTCTCCAGCGCGCTGCTCTCCAGCTGCGCGCGCACGGCGGGCGGCACGTCGATGGCGTAGCGGCGCAAGATGTCGAGCGCCTCGGCGCAGGTGGACGCGTCGGCCACCGTGGGGCCGCTGGCGATCACGCTCACGTCGTCGCCCGGCACGTCGCTGATGGTGAGCGTGACCACGCGCGCCGGCGCGCAAGCCGCCGCCAGGCGCCCGCCCTTGATGCGTGACAGGTGCTTGCGCACCGTGTTCATCTCGCCGATGTGGGCACCGCTGTCCAGCAGCTGGCGGTTGATGCGCTGCTTGTCTTCGAGCGTGAGACCGTCGCAGGGCATGGTCAGCAAGGACGAGCCGCCGCCCGAGATGAGGCAGAGCACGAGGTCGTCTTTCGTCAGTCCCTGGGTCAGTTGCAGGATGCGCTGCGCGGCTTCCAGGCCGGCGGCGTCGGGCACCGGGTGGGCCGCCTCGACCACCTCGATGCGCTGCGGCAGACCTTCGGGGCGCGGGGGAATGTGGTGGTAGCGCGTGACCACCAAGCCCGAGAGCGGCGCATCGGCCGGCCACAGCGCCTCCACCGCCTGCGCCATGGCGCCACCGGCCTTGCCGGCGCCGAGCACCAGCGTGCGGCCCTTGGGCGGGCTGGGCAGGTGGGCGGCGGTGTTGTGCAGCGGCAGCGCGCGCAGCACCGCCACGTCGTACAGGTGGCGCAGCAGGGCGCGCGGGTTGTCGAGGCTGGGGGCGGTGGTGGTCATGGTCGCTAGTTTAGAGAACGACGGTGCGGAGGTGTCTTGCTCCTTCCCCCGCTGGGGGAAGGCGGGGGTGGGGGCTGCTGGCAAGCAAGCTGTGCCTGCAGAAGTGACGCGATGGCGCGCGCTGCCCCCACCCCTCCCCTCCCCCAGCGGGGGAGGGGAGTTCAGGCACTTCAGGTCGCGGGCTTAGGTGTGATCACGTGATTCGCCATCAATTCCAGTGAACGGCACAACGCCGAGTGGTCGAGCCTGCCCATGCCGTGCGCGGTGCAACTCTGCATCTGCTGCGCCGCGCTGGCCGTGTTGGGCAGGCTCACACCCAACTCTTTTGCGCCCCGGCATCGCGAGGTTCAAATCCTTCTGGTGCAGCTCGATGCGGAAGCCCGGGTTGAAGGTGCGCTTGACCATGCGCTCGCCGTGCACCTCCAGGATGCGGTTGGCCGCGAAGCCGCCCATCAGCGCCTGGCGTGCCTTGACCGGGTCGGCGCCGGCCTTGCCGGCAAACAGCAGGGCTTCGGCCACGGCCTCGATGTTGCGCGCCACGATGATCGGGTTCGCCACTTTGGTGGTCTGGCCGTTGCCGTTGCCGTTGCCGTTGCCGCCCAGGAGCGTGATGTTCTTGCCCATGGCTTCCAACAGCGGTTTCACGCGCTCAAATGCCGCCTCCGGCCCACCGACCATGATGGTCATGGCTGCCCGCCTTGGCACCCACCTCGCCACCGCTGACCGGCGCGTCCAGATACTCGCAGCCCAGCGCGTTGATCTGCAACGCGAACTGCTCGGTGGCCATGGGGCTGATGGCGTTCATGTCCACCACGGTCTTGCCCACCCGGCCGTCCGGGCCGGCTGCCGATTCCTTGAGGCCCTTGGCCACACCGGTTTCACCAAACAGCACGTCCGCCACATGCGGCGTGCCGGCCCCATGGTGATGATGATGTCGACGCGTTTGGCCACTTCGCTGGCGTTGGTGCAAAGGGTGGCGCCTTGTTCGGCAAACGCCTCGGGCACTTTGCTGCGGCTGCTCACATACAGCTGGTGCCCGGCGTTGATGAGGTTCAGCGCCATGGGCGTGCCCATGATGCCCAGGCCGATGAAGCCCACTTTGAGTCCGCTTTTGGTCATGTGTCTTGTCTCCTTGTGGGTTCTGTTCAGAGTTTTTGTTGATGCGCAGCAATCCAGGTCAGGCCTCTGTCCGTGCCGCCGGGCGTGGCGTCCTTTGGCTTGTATTCGCAGCCGATCCAGCCGGTGTAGCCCAGCGCATCGATGTGGTCGAACAGATTTTTATGGTGAATCTCGCCAGTGCCCGGTTCGTGGCGGCCGGGCGTGTCGGCCAGCTGCATGTGATGGATGCGCGGCAGCAGGTCTTTGATCGTGTTGCACAGCTCGCCTTCCATGCGCTGCGCGTGGTAAATGTCGTATTGCAGGAACACGTTGTCGGCACCCACCTCGTCCATCAGCGCGATGGCCTGGCGCGGGCGGTTGACGAAATAGCCCGGCATGTCAAAGGTGTTGATGGGCTCGATCAGCAGCGGCAGGCCCAGCTTCTTCGCCTCGGCCGCTGCAAAGCGCACATTGCCCACCCAGGTGGCGCGGGCCTGCGCCTCGCTCACGCCGGCTGGCATCAGCCCGGCCATGCAGTGCCAGCGCTGCACGCCGATCACCGGCGCGTAGTCGGCCGCCTTGGCCACACCGGCACGGAACTCGTCTTCGCGCCCCGGGATGCAGGCCATGCCGCGCTCGCCCGCAGCCCAGTTGCCCGGCGGCAGGTTGTGCAGCACCAGCTCCAACCCATGCTGCTTCAACAGCTGCGCGATGGTCTCGGCCGGGAAGTCGTAGGGAAACAAGAACTCCACCGCATTGAAACCCGCCTTGGCGGCAGCTTCGAAACGGTCGAGGAAAGGCAGCTCGTTCCAGAGCATGGTGAGGTTGGCGGCGAAGCGGGGCATGTTGGTGTTCTTTCAGTTGCGGTCCAACCGGAGCGAAGCCTGCAGCGCACGACGTGATCCCGTCAAGGGACACTGGCGGGCCGGCTGTGCCGGACCGCCAGTGCCGCCCCCTTGGGGGTGTCGTGCGGAGCGCGGCGGGGGTGTCATTCCAATAACCCGGCTGCAATCAAGCCCTCGCGGCCTGCCGGATGCAAACACACGATGTCTTCACATTCGTTGATGGCGTTGATCCCGATGCCTTTGGCAATGTTGGTCATTTTCTCCAGAATCACCTCCACCGGCACACTGTACTGGCGAACCAGTGTCCGGGCCTTGTGCAGCGCAGCCAGAATGTTGACCGGATCGGTCACGTGCAGCGCCTCGCAAACCAGCCCCTCCTCCCCAACACCTCAACCATTCAAGCCGGTTCCGTGATGTTCTGACCTTGAATGCCCCTCCTCCAAGATTGACCCATGAACACCCTGCTGATACACCATGCCGCCTGTATCGCCACCTTCGATCACGCCGATCCGTCCCAGGGGCAGGAACTGAAAGACGCCTCGATTTTCGTGCGCAACAACGTGATCGAGTGGATCGGCCCCAGTGCCGAACTGCCGCGCGCGGCGCTTGAACCGGCTGGCGAGACCATCGACGCGCGTGGTCACCTCGTCACGCCCGGTCTGGTGAACACGCACCACCACATGTATCAATCCCTCACCAGGGCCATCCCTGGCGTGCAGAACGCCGAACTCTTCAGCTGGCTGCGCGGCCTGTACCCGATCTGGGCCGGACTCACGCCCGAGATGGTGCAGGTGTCCACCCAGGTCGCGATGGCCGAACTGCTGCTGAGCGGCTGCACCACCAGCAGCGACCATCTGTACCTCTACCCCAACGGGATACGTCTGGAAGACAGCATCGAAGCCGCGCAGCTGATCGGCATGCGCTTCCTGGCCACGCGCGGCAGCATGAGCGTGGGGCAGTCGCAAGGCGGCCTGCCGCCCGACCGCGTGGTGGAACAGGAAGACGCGATTCTGAAAGACAGCCAGCGCCTGATCGAGACCTGGCACAACGCGTCGCACGGCGCCATGCTGCAGGTCGCTCTGGCGCCCTGTTCGCCGTTTTCAGTAAGCCCGGCGCTGATGAAGCAAAGCGCCGAACTCGCGCGCAGCTTCAAGGGCCTGGGCGTGCGTCTGCACACCCACCTGGCCGAGAACGATCACGACATCGCCTACAGCCGCGAAAAATTCAACAAGACGCCCACGCAGTACGCACAAGAACTGGGCTGGCTGGGCGAGGACGTGTGGCACGCGCACTGCGTGAAGCTGGACGACGAAGGCATTTCGCTCTTCGCCGCCAGCCGCACCGGCGTGGCGCACTGCCCCTGCAGCAACATGCGGCTGGCCTCCGGCATCGCGCCCATCCGCCGCATGCTGAGCGCTGGCGTGCCGGTGGGGCTGGGCGTGGACGGCAGTGCCAGCAACGACGCGGCGCACATGGTCAACGAAGCGCGGCAGGCGCTGCTGCTGGCCCGCGTAGGCCGCGCGCTGCAACCGCCAGAAACCCGCGAGGGCAAGACCTTCTTCGGCTGCGACCTCGGCCCGGCCGAGATGACCACACGCGACGCCCTGCACATCGCGACACGAGGCGGCGCGCAGGTGCTGGGCCGCAAAGACATTGGCCACCTGGCCAAGGGCATGTGCGCCGACTTCGCGCTGTTCGACCTGCGCGCGCTGGGCTTTGCCGGCGGCGCGGTGCACGACCCGGTGGCCAGCCTGCTGCTGTGCGCCAGCCCGCAAGCCGCGTACACCGTGGTCAATGGCCGAGTGGTGGTGCGCGAAGGCCAGCTCGCCACCGTGGACCTGGGGCCGCTGGTGGAGCGACACAACCGCCTTGCGATGCAACTGGCCGAAGCGGCACGCAGCGCCTGAAGCCTGTTCAGGGCGTCAGCAGCTGTACCGCCGGCCCTTCGATACGGGCACGCTGGTGCTTGCCATCCAGCCCCAGCGCCAGCCAGTCCATCGACTCGATACGCGCCACCACCACCGCCAGGTGGTGTGCCGTCCGGTCACCCGGCGAATCGGGTGGAACACCTCCGTCGGCCAGTGGGTGCCCCGGTGCTTGGGCGGTCAAATAATCCCCGGCAGACGCCGACCACCCCACCCGTGCCCAGGCAGCATCCACCTCGGTACCGCTGGTGAGTGCCTGCAAGCGGGCCGACACCCGCAACTGCCAGCGCAGCTGAGGGCTCCAGAACACCAGTGAGGCCTGAGGCCGGATTTGCAGTTCGGCCACCTTGGGGCTTCGCCCATCGGTAAAAAACACCAGTTCGCCTGAAGGCTCGCGGGCCTGTCGCAGCACCACCGTGCGTGCGTTGGGGTGTTGGTCCAGGCCCACCGTGGCCAGCACAGGGGTTCGCCAAGCGTGTTGGCGGTCTTGTGAGGCGCGGGCCAGTTCGTGCCAGATGCTGTGAATGAGGTGATCCAGGCGCATGGGGTTCAAGGGGTTCAATGTTTTAGGCACGGCTCATCAGCGTCGGCTGTGGTGTTTTCGGGTGCGTTCCATGAAGTCGTCGGGCTTGTTCTTCACCCAGGCCACAAAGCGCGCCACCTCCGGGTGCGCCAACAGGGCTTCGGCGGTGTTGTAGGTGCGGGCCAGCTCCGTTTCGCTGAACAAGGCGTGCACCTGCCGGTGGCACATACGGTGCAGGAACAAGGTGTCTCGGCCGCCCTTGGACTTGGGCACCAGGTGGTGGGCGTCGCGCTGCGAAGCCGGTATGGCGCGGCCACACAATGGACACAGCGGCTCGGCTGGTGGGGGCTGGTGAATGGCACGCGAGGCCATCAAAAGGCGGTTGATACGACCCATGGCATGCCACGTTAGCGCATCTGTTGCGCGCTCACGGGCCGGCAGCGCCAAGCCCCCATGGGCCAACGCTGCCCGTCTGCGCGCACAGGTCAGTCACCACGCGTTGTGGCAACCTCAGCGCCATGAATCCCCTGCACCCCAAAAAACTGCTGCGCACCAAATGGACCGCCGTGCAGCCCCTGGCGAAAAACAAACATTTCATGGTGGTGAAGGTGGTTGAACCGGAACCACCCCAGACCGCACTGGAATGGGTGGATCTGGAGGCGGTGTACTCGGGCACGGTCACGCGCATCGACTGGCGGGAGCTGCGCGACCCAGCCCTGTGGCGACGGGGATGGGTTTAGGGCGACCGCCTCGCGCTCAACGCACGGCCAGCACCCTCAGCAGCCAATGGTTCAGGTCCGCGATTTCCTGCGGACATACCGAATGCTCCATCGGGTAGATGTGCCAGTCCACGCTGTAGCCGAGCGTTTGCAGGACGTCACGGGCGACCTCACCGCGCTGCACCACCACCACCGGGTCGTGCGATCCATGGGCCAGGAAGATGGGCGTGCTGTGGTTGGCTGCGCTGCGCTCGGCCGCAGTGTGCTCGGCCAACGGCAAATATCCCGACAGCGCCACCAGGCCCGCCAGCCGCTGCGGCGCCCGCAAGCCAGCGAGCAAGGTCATGGCGCAGCCTTGTGAAAAACCCATCAGCACGGTGCGCTCAGGCGGCACACCGCGTGCGGACTCGCGGTCCAGCAGTTGCTGCACGATGCCCTGCGAAGTTCTCAAGCCAGCATCATCCTCACGCCGCGCCACGGCCGGGTTGGGGCTGGGTGGGTAAATGTCGTACCAGGCGCGCATTGCATAGCCGCCGTTGATGCTGACCGGGCGCACCGGTGCGCTGGGGAAAACAAAGCGTACCGGACCTACAGCGCTCAGGTCAAGTTCCTGAGCGATGGGCACGAAGTCGCTGCCGTCGGCCCCCAGACCGTGCAGCACCACGATGCTGGCCACTGGCTGGGCCGAGGGGTCGCCACCAGCAACGAGCTCCATGATTTCGATGGTTTGGGTGTTCATGCATGGCAGCATAGCGGTTGCCGGCTTGCACCAACGCAGAAGGCGGTTGTCACCCTCACAGTGCATCCGTGTTGAAAACTGCGCAGGTTGATCCGCATCAACGAAGCCCACCGCTGGGTTGGACCCTCTAACCCACAGCAGGAAAAACCCTCTGCCATAGAGGCCTCGATCTTGTTAGATTGGGGCCATATCACCACCGATCGAGAGACATCCATGGCAAACGTCCCTTCCGACCTCCTGGCCCTGCAGCGCCTCTACCACTGGGAGAAAACAGCGCCCAGCAAAGTGGCCCTTACCCAGCCCATGGGTGCTGGCGCGGTGCAAGACTTCACCTGGGCAGACATTGGCGACCAGGTGCGGCGCATGGCCTCCCACTTGCAGTCCCAAGGCTGGGAGCCCGGCTCCAAGGTGGCGATTCTGTCCAAAAACTGCGCCTGGTGGATGATGAGCGACCTCGCCATCTGGATGGCAGGCCACGTGTCGGTACCGCTTTACCCCACCCTGGCGCCCGACACGGTGCGCCAGATTCTGGAGCACAGCGAGTCCAAAGCCTGCTTCGTGGGCAAGCTCGACGGCTGGGAAGGCATGAAGCCCGGCGTGCCGACTGGCCTGCCGTGCATCAGCTACCCGTTGTCGCCGCCAGATGCTTTGAAGTCTTATGAAAACTGGGACGCCATCTGCGCCCGCTGCCAGCCCATGCAAGGCCACCCGGTGCGGGATGCCGACGACCTGGCCACGCTGATCTACACCTCGGGCACCACCGGCATGCCCAAAGGCGTGATGCATTCATTTGGCAACTTTGCCTGGGCACTCGACTCGGGATTGAAGCGCATCCCCATGAGCGGCGAAGACCGCATGCTGTCCTATTTGCCGCTGGCCCACGTGGTTGAACGCATGCTGGTTGAGCATGGCTGGATGCGAACCGGCATGCATGTGTATTTCGCCGAATCGCTGGACACCTTCACGGACGATCTGCAACGGGCGCGTCCCACCATTTTCTTTTCGGTACCGCGACTGTGGGTCAAATTCCAGCAGGGCATTCACCACAAAATGCCGCCCGCCAAACTCAATCTCCTTTTGGGTATCCCCATTCTGGGCAGCATCGTTCGCAAGAAAATCCTGAAAGCACTGGGTCTGGACCAGTGCAAGTTTGCGGCCGGAGGCGCGGCGCCCATGCCGCTGGCGCTGCTGCAGTGGTACAGCAAGCTGGGCCTGCACATCAACGAAGGCTACGGCATGACCGAAAATCTCGCGCTGTCGCACATCACCGAACCCGGCAAAAACCAGCAGGGCTCGGTGGGCCCGGTGTACGAGGGTGTCAAGCACCGCATCGACCCCGCCAACGGCGAGGTGCAAATGCACAGCCTCGCGCTGATGCAGGGTTACTACAAAGAACCCGAAAAAACCCGCGAAACCTTCACCGACGACGGCTGGCTGAAAACCGGCGACAAAGGCCACATCGACGCGCAAGGCAACCTGCACATCACTGGCCGGGTGAAAGACCTGTTCAAGACCGGCAAGGGCAAATATGTGGCGCCGGCGCCCATTGAAGACAAGCTGGTAATGCACGAAGCGGTAGAGGCCTGTGTGGTCACCGGCGCCAACCTGGGCCAGCCCTTGGGCCTCGTGATGCTCAACGCCGAATATGTTGAGCGCATCGCTGATTCTGCGGCGCGCAGCGAGCTGGAAGAGTCGCTGGCCACCCACCTCAAAAACATCAACGCCACGCTGGACCCCCATGAGCGCCTGCAATGCCTGGTCGTGGTCACCACCGCGTGGACGGTGGAAAACGATGTCATCACCCCCACGTTCAAGGTCAAGCGCAACCGCATTGAAGACCTCTACGCCAAGAACTATGAAAAGTGGGAAGCCACCGGCAAACCCGTGATCTGGCAAAACACCTGATCGCCAAACCTCCACCAGCACCAACTGGTCAAGCGCACCAGGAGACTGGTCACGCGCAACAAGCTGCCCGAGGTCAACGTGGAAACGGCAGTTGGACAGGCTCGATTGGGCTGTCAGGGGGTGCGCTGGCAAGACGCGACGACGCCGCTGGCTGCTGCCCGCCAGGAGGCGCAACGCAGCCATCGCGGCTCCTGGCGGCACCATCGGGCTTGTCGCGCTTGTACCCACACGGTGAGCCTCGCCGTGGTCCACATCGTCCATGTTCATGGGCACCTCCAGCGGCATGAGCGCGGTCAACTGCCGTTTCTAGGTTCAATGCCGCCAGCGCCGCCAAGGTGAGGCAGGCCTCTCGGGCGACAGACAGGAGCAGCTTGATGCAATACCGACCAGATCAACCACCGACCCAGGAAAGGCCTGGGCGTACGCTCCCTCTTGGCGGTCATCAAAGAACGCCTGCCCGACAGCCCACAACACGCCACCCCGCTTACTGAAAGCCAGGCGGTTGCACTGCACGTTTGAATCTGCACTCCAGGGGTGAGCCAAAAATTCAAAAAACAAGGCCCGCCAATGGCGGGCCTTGTTGCTCAGTTCGTTCTCAGCCCACAGGCTGGCCGGCGCAGCGTTTTCAGATCAGAAATTCCTCGATGCTTTTGCCCGACGCGAGCACGGCACGCACCCACTCAGGCTTGCGGCCAGGACCACCGGCCCAGAGTTCGCCGTTGGGGCCACGGTATTTGGCCGGGGCGCTTGACTTGGATTTACCGGCCTTTTTGCCACTGACGCCTGCACCGCCAAGATCGGCCACCGTGATGCCAAACTGCTTCATCTTGGCTTTGATGTCTGCGACGGCAGCGGAAAGTTCGTCTTTGCGAGCCTGCTCTGCTTGGGCAATCAGCGATTGAGCTTGCGCCATGAGTTCGGAGTAAGTTGCCATTGCAAGTCCTTGATTTGGTAGGATTAGTGTCAATAATTTGCACATTTCCATGATGCGTTCAGCATTCTAATGCTTATTGTATGGTCCGCGCCCAGACCTGAAGTTCCGCTGGCAATTCAGCCTGCAACTCCATTGGATTACCCGTCACCGGGTGTGCCAATCGCAATCGCCACGCATGCAGGAACATCCGCTTCAACCCCAGTCGTGTCAATTGGCGGTTAAGTTCAAAATCTCCGTATTTGTCATCCCCCGCGATGGGATAACCCGCGCTGGAGAGGTGGACACGAATTTGATGGGTTCGCCCCGTCTTGATGGTCACCGCCAACAAACTGAATCCCTCAACCTGCCCCGCAGGCAAGCCGGCCGGGGCCGCCACCCGCCCCACCACCCGCACCAGCGTGACCGAGTGCATGCCGTCGGGATCGTCCTTGCCCGTCACCCGTACCCGACGTTCACCGTCCGGCAACAGGTATTTGTGCAACGGCCGGTCAAGCACCTTGAGATTGGCGGGCCAGGCACCTTTGACCAAGGTCAGGTAGGTTTTGCCGGTTTCGCGCTCGCGAAATTGGTCTTGCAAAGCCTTGAGCGCACTTTTCTTTTTGGCAATCAGCAGCAAGCCACTGGTTTCACGGTCGAGCCGATGCACCAATTCAAGCAGCCTGGCCTGTGGCCGAGCCTGGCGCATTTGCTCGATGACACCAAAACTCACACCGCTGCCGCCATGCACGGCTACACCCGCAGGCTTGTCAATCGCCATGAAGGCGTCGTCTTCAAATACCACCGGAAATTCACGGGGCGGGGCCGGGTTGGCGGCCTTGTCTTGGGCGCGCTCAGACAGTCGAATTGGTGGAATGCGCAGCACGTCACCCGCTGCAACCCTGTCATCAGCCCCGACGCGGCCTCTATTGCGACGCACTTCACCCGATCGGATGATTCGATAAATATGGGTTTTGGGTACGCCCTTGAGTTCGCGAATCAGAAAATTATCGAGTCGTTGACCGGCTGACTCTTCGTCGACCGTGATTTGACGGACTGCCGCCGGGGGTGAGGCACTTGACATGGGCAACAGAATAAGGCCACCACGGCAACGGGAGCTGACTATAATGTCGAACACCTGTCGCGTGCTGTAAGTGATTGATTTCCCTTGATTTTAGGGCAGTCACTGCAAGCAGTCGCTCCACCGCCTAGCGCTTGGAGCCCGATGGGTCTATGTTGCCACCCGCGGCGCCCGGGTCCGGTGCCCGTTTCCTGATGCATTCCCAGGTGAACCAGGTACAGCACCGGTCAGGTTGAAGCTGCGGGCGAACCCGCTATGGAAGCTGCGAACCCGAATACGGAATACCCCAATCAACCAGCCTGAAAAACGGCTGATTGAGGACGAAGTGAAGCCAGAGAGACACCCGCCAGATCTATGTCAATGACAGCCACCTGGCCATCCCTGTTCACCCACCTCCACGCGCCTACGCCCTGACTGGCGGTTCGACGCGGCACCTCCGGGTGCCCGCTTGCGTTGAACGCCCTCCCGAATCGCGGGTCATCGGCTCTCCGGCAATTCCTCCCCTCGTTCGCTTTTCCCGCGTGTTCACGGCAGGTTGTCGCTTCGGGCCTGGCCCGAAGCGTCCTTGTGTGTTTAAACGAAGGAAAACGCATCATGAAGCGCATGTTGATCAATGCCACGCAGGCCGAAGAGCGCCGCTTGGCCATCGTGGACGGGCAAAAGCTGCTCGACTACGAAATCGAAATCGAAGGGCGCGAACAGCGCAAGGGGAACATTTACAAGGCTGTGGTCACCCGCGTTGAGCCCTCGCTAGAGGCCTGCTTTGTGGACTACGGTGAGGACCGCCATGGATTCCTGCCGTTCAAGGAAATCTCGCGTCAGTATTTCGCCACGGGCGTGCCGGTCAACCAGGCCCGCATCAATGATGTGATCCGCGAAGGCCAGGAACTCCTGGTCCAGGTGGAGAAGGAAGAGCGGGGCAACAAGGGGGCGGCTCTGACCACCTTCGTGAGCCTGGCTGGCCGCTATGTGGTGCTGATGCCCAACAACCCGCGCGGCGGTGGCGTGAGCCGTCGCATCGAAGGCGAAGACCGTCAGGACCTTAAGGCGGCCCTCGACCAGCTGGAATACCCCAACGGCATGAGCATCATTGCCCGCACCGCAGGTATCGGACGCGATGCGCCCGAACTGCAGTGGGACTTGAACTACCTGCTCAAGCTGTGGAACGCCATCGACGGCGCCGCCAAAGGCGGCAAGGGCGCCTACCTGATTTACCAGGAATCGAGCCTGGTGATCCGCGCGATCCGAGACTACTTCAACGGCGACATCGGCGAAATCCTGATCGATACCGACGACATCTTTGAACAGGCTCACCAGTTCATGAGCCACGTGATGCCCGAGCACGGCCACCGCGTGAAGCGCTACCGCGACGATGCACCGTTGTTCAGTCGCTTCCAGATCGAACACCAGATCGAAACCGCCTACAGCCGGACGGTGAATCTGCCCTCGGGCGGCGCGATCGTGATTGACCAGACCGAAGCGCTGGTGGCGGTGGACGTGAACTCGGCCCGGGCCATCAAGGGCGGCGACATCGAGGAAACCGCCACCCGCACCAACCTGGAGGCTGCCGATGAAGTGGCCCGCCAGGCCCGTCTGCGCGACCTGGGCGGCCTGATCGTGATCGACTTCATCGACATGGATGAGTCAAAGAACCGCCGCGAGGTGGAAAACCGCCTGCGCGACGCGCTGCGCCAGGACCGCGCCCGCGTGCAGTTTGGTGCCATCAGCAAGTTCGGCTTGCTGGAGATGAGCCGCCAGCGCCTGAAGCCCATGCTGAGTGAAGGTTCGTCCATTCCCTGCCCGCGCTGCGGGGGGTCTGGCCACATCCGCGACACGGAAAGCTCGGCGCTGCAGATCCTGCGCATCATCCAGGAAGAGTCGCTCAAGGACAGCACGGCTGCCGTGCTGGTGCAGGTGCCGGTTGAGGTGGCCAGCTTCCTGCTGAACGAAAAACGCACCGAGATCACCAAGATCGAACTCAAACAGCGCATCAACGTGCTGCTGGTGCCCAACAAGTCGCTCGATACACCCAACTACAAGCTCGAGCGCCTGAAACACGATGATCCGCGCCTGGACAATCTCGACGCCAGCTACAAGCTCGCCGACGAACCCGACGAAGCCACCGGATTCACCCGCCGCAGCCAGGAACGCACCAACAAACAGGAACCCCTGATCAAAGGCGTGTTGCCCGATAGTCCGGCCCCTGTGGCGGCTCCGCGTCCGGAAACACCAGCGCCCTTGGCCGCACCTGCAGCGCCGGCACAGCCAGCGGCCGCTGCGCCCCTGGCCAAAGCCTCGGCGCCCGCCGAAAAAGGCTTCTTTGGCTGGCTCAAAAACCTGTTTGGCGGCGCGGCGCCTGCTCCCGTGGCGGCAGCGCCTGCACCGGCAGCGCCAGCCGTCAAGCCAGGAAACCGCGACGAACGCCCCGATGGACGCCGCGACGGCCGCAGCCGTGGTGGCCGCAATGGTGCCGACAGCAGGGCACCACGCGAAGGCCGCGAAGGTGCTCGCACCCCACGTGGCGAGGGCGCTCGCGTGGAAGGTCGACCGGATGGCCGTGGCGAGCGTCGCAGCGAAGGCCGGGAGGGCCGCCCAGAAGGCCAGCCAGCGCGTGTCGATAGCCGCAGCGAAAACCGTGAAGCCAGGGAACCCCGCGAACCCCGCAGCGAAAGCCGCAATGGCGGCCGTCGCGACAACCGTCGCGATGCAGCCCCGGCAGACGCCAATGCCGCTGCCAACACCCTGTTGGCAGCACCCGAGGTGCCAGCTGATACGCCAGAGGCCGCTGAGGCACAGCGCCGCGAGCGTCGTCCCCGCAATGACAACCGTCGCCGCCAGCCAGGTGCCGAATCTGTCGATGCCGGTGCACCGGTTCACAACGCTGAGTCCGAGCAAGGGCTGAACACCCCGATCGAAGCCGGCTCCGACGCACCGCGCGACGGCGAGCCTGACAACGGTGCCCCACGCGCCCCGCGCGAACGCCGCAGCCGGGACCGCTACGGTCGTGACCGCCGCGAACGTGCACCGCGTGACGATTCTGCAGCCCCCGCGGAAGACGGCAACGTAGCCGAGGCCGCCCCAGCCGTCACACGAACCGACGAGGCTACCGCCGAAGCGCCGGTGCGCAGCAGCTACTTCAGCTTGCCTGTGGACAGCACACCCGCTCAAGCGCCTGTAGCCACACCAACCGCCGAGGTGCACATTGAAGCCCTTGCCACGGTCGAACCGGTCCCCGTGCTGGTGCCTGAGCCCCGCGCTGCCATGCCAGCTCCTCTGCCTGAACGCGCCACACCGGCCCTGACCGCGATGCCTCCCGCCAGCGGTCTGCCGAGGGTTCAGTCCTTCAACTTGTCGATTGAAGCCCTCAACCAGGTGGCACGTGACAGTGGTCTGGAATGGGTGAACTCCAACGCAGACAAGGTAGCGCAGGTGCAAGCGGCGATTGCTGCTGAACCGAAGCCGATCCATGTGCCCCGCGAACCCAAAACCGTGGTGCCGCCGGATGACGGACCACTGGTGCTGGTGGAGACTCGCAAGGATCTTCGCAACATGCCCCTGCCCTTCGAAAACCAGTAAGCGGGCCGACAGACACACACCCTTGGGTGTGTGGGCACCGCCAGGAAAATGCCGGCCGGAAGCGGCCGGCATTTTGCGTTTAAAGCCCACGAAGGATCCTCTTTGCTAGTCAAAGACACCTTGCCGGCTGACCTGAAAAGGCCCTGCTCTGACTTATGGTGCCTGCATTTCTGGAATCGCAATTTCCGCGCAGCGGATCGCCGTGTGAACGGCTGTCGGTTTCCGCGTAAATCTGGTGTCGGCAAGCAGCCGGACGCGGTCACCCGCGACAGTCAGCGGACTGCTTTGAACTTCTTTTGAATCCAGGGGGGTGCCCGTTCTTCAGGGCACAGACGTGTCCTGGGCGTACCTGTCTTGGCCGTGGCAAGCGGTCAGCGCAGGGGTATGGCGCAGCGCTGGTGTTTTGCGTTACCTGTCGCCTACCCGCGCAAGAAGCAGGCGCGACAGTGACAGCAACTTTCCGGCCAACCCACCGCCTCGCCCGGAGACCCACCGCTTTGGATGGCGCTGTTGCCGCTGTCGCGGTATTTCGTCAGCCCTGATTTATCCGTTTTCAGGCAGTGGCCGGTCGCGGTGCTGGGCCCATGAACGTGATGGAGGCGACATCGCGCAGCGTCTGGCACCAGTTCCGCGACAGCCAGTTTCAGTTCGTCAGGGCTGCTTTTTTCCAGGCGGCCTGCGCCGAGACCTCATCGCCGCGCTCCTGCGCCAGCTCGGCGAGGGCGCACCAGGTGCGGCGAAGCAGGGCAGGCTCTTGCAAGCTGTGACTGGCTTGGCCTAGCAGTTGGGCTGCCTTGCCCCAGAGTTGGCGCTGCATGCAGGCCTGACCAGACAAATACTGCAAAAACGGGTTGTTGGGCAGTTGGCGCTGCGCTTGCTCGACCCTGGCCAGCCAAGCCGCGTCGAGTTGCGGTAAACCAGGCTCCAGCGCCTGTACACACTGGCGCTGCTGTGCAGGCTCTAACGAACCAAACGTCTGCCACAGCGGCTCCAGCCAGGCCCGAACCAGCGCAGCTGCGGCCACGCGATCGGCGCCCTCTTCACCCTGAGCCGCCAACCCGTTGGCACGCTGTGCGGCTGCCAAGGCCAGCTCGGGCATGGCGCGTTCGGTGCTGTCGAGCTTGAGCCACACCGCTTGCAGTTGCTGCAAATCGTGCGCCTGGCCCAGTGCGTCCAGGGCCAGGCCGCGTACGACGCTGCGGGCGATCGAGGGCGAAAAAGCACGGTGCTTGGCCAACACGCGGGCGGTCTCCAGGGCTTCGGCTGTGGCACCGCCCAGTCGGGCAATGCGCAACTTCAGACGCAGAGTCTGGATGCGCCGGGCAGCGCCCTGCGGCAATTCGGCCAGCCGGCTGCGTGCGGCGTCGACATCGCGGTCTTCGACCGCCCAGCGCACAGCGCGCAACAACGCGCCTTCGTAGGCTTCGGGCGCACTTTTCAGCAGCTGAGGCGACAAGGCGGCCTGCAGGTGCTCGTCACGGCGCTCCTTGTTTTGCAGCGCCTGGGCGCTTTCCGCCAGCAGCAGGTGGGCCAGCAGTTGAAGCTGATCGCGGCGCGGCCACTGCGCCACCGCCGAGGTCTGAAGTTGGTCCAGGGCGTGCTGGGCCGCTGACTGGGCGCGCACAAACCGGCCCGACAACTGGTGCGACAACGCGTCCATGACGGAGCCGACCACCGCGCGCTCCACCTGCTGACTCCGCCAGCGCTGAGCCTGCGCCGGCAGTTCGCGCAGCACCGCAATGGCCCGCAATGCCAGATGCAGCAGCACAAAGGCCGCAATGAGCGCAAACACCACAAAGTTGAACGAAACGTCGAACCGGTAAGGCGGCCAGAACAGGGTAACTGTGGCCGGGTTGCGACCCACCAACAGCGCCAGGGCTACGGCCAGCGCCGCCAGCCCCAGCAACCAGAACACGCTGCGCATGGCACCGCGCTGCAGGCTGCGCATCAGCGACCTCCCGCCGCAGCCGCCAACGCGGCCAAGGTTTCATCGGGCCGGGGCAGGTTGCTGTCCACCAGATCCTTGCGCAAGCCAGCCAAAACCCCCCGCGCACTGCTCACGGTGGGTGAGGTGGTGTCAAAGTAGCGCTCCAGCGCCTGCTCAACCGCTGCCACATCAGCTTGGCTGGAAGCCATGTGACGCGCGAGCAAGCCCAGACGGGCATTGAGCAATTTGAGCTTGAGGTTTTCACGCAGGAAAAAAGCCTGCTCAGGCGCCAACAGGGCCGCCTCGGGACGGTCGATGCGGCTGACCCGCACCAACTCACGTCCGCTGCGTGTCACGTCGGCCCAGATGCGGCCCCACAAGCCTTGCCACCCGGCAACCACACGACGCCAGCCCTGGCTTAAACCGCTATCGACAGAGGCGGGGGTCACCACTTGGGCATCGGTCGCGCCATCTGGGAGGCTGCCGTGCAGGGGAGCAGCAGCGGTGTTAGCACCGGTCTCCGCGAGGGCTTCGGCAGGCGGCTTTTGGACGGCTTGGGTTGTCGCAACGGTGGCCATCGGGCCAACAACTGGCCCCACGGCATTGAGCACGGGCCACTCATCCACCTGGCGGGCCAACTCGTCCAGCCGCAAGGCCAGGGCCGGAATGTCGGCCAAGGCGGCTGCCTGGATGCGGTCAATGTCTCGTGCGATGGCGCGCTGCACTGGGTTCAACCGAGGTTGGGCGGCGCGGGCAATGCGTTGGTCAGCCGCCTGCAAGGCAGACACGAGGGGCTGAGCGCTGCCTGTGAGCTGCGCCTGCTGCAGAGCGAGGCGCAAGGTCGACTCCAGATCCTGAACCAGGTTGTCGTCGCGCGAGCGGGACATGGTGAGCATCAGCTCCTCGAGTTGGCTGCGCTGCAGGCTCACTTCAGAAAGCCGCACCTCGGCCACCGTCAGGCGCGCTTGCAGCTCTTGCGACAAGGCTTCAGCCTGCCCGGCCAGGGTGCGCGCCTCCATGGCCTGGGTGGCGCTGTCCTGGCTGCGGCGGGCCAGCTCTTGCTGAGTCAGGCTGAGCTTTTGCCACAACAGGCCGCTCATGATCAGGGCCAACAACGCCACCACAAGACCAAGCAGCAGCAACCAGGTGCCCGAACGTGGTCCGGCAGCAAACGGTGCAACGCCCGTTGCACTGGCAACGGGCTGGGCGGTAACGGGGGTATCGGGTGTGGTTTGACTCATGGGCAGCTCCAGTGCGATTCTAGAGCGCGCAGCACGTCGGGCAACGCGGGCCGTGTTTCAACCACCGACCCGAAACCGGCGGCTCGGGCTCTGGCCGCAATGCGGGGGTGGGTGGCCAGCGCGCTGGCCTGCGTCCAGTGGCCGTGCGGCACCAGGCTGTGCAGGTGCGCCAGGGCTTCAGAACTGCTGAACAACCATACGCTGCCCGGCGCCGATGCAGCGCTGAGCCAAGCTTGCAGAGCCGGCGTGGCCGCAAGGGCGCGGCGCTCGTAGGCCACACAGGCATCCACCTGTGCGCCTGCGGCCTGGCATTGCCGAATCAGCCAGTCTCGCCCATGGCCTGCCAGCGCCTGCCCGACGGGTACGCTGGCAGCAGCGTCCGCCGAAGCGCCGCGCACGATCAAGACGCGCCGGCCAGGTCGCAATTGGGGAGCCACCACGGGCCACAAAGTTTCGGAATCGAACTGGGCGGCGTTGGCCGGGGGTGCGTCGATGCGTTCAGGACCCAGCCCCCGCGCAGCCAGCGCCAACACCAGCGCACTTGCCGTGCCGGGGCCGGGCGCCCAGAAGCGGGTGCGAACGCAGGCGCCCTGCGGCGCCTGCACCGCATCTGAAAAAAAGTGCTGCACCGCCGCCGGGCTGACGAACATGATGGCGTCCACGTCCAGCCAGTGCGCACGGGCCTGCCCGAGCCGTTCGCGGACCACCGCCTCGGCAGGCTCGGCAATCGTGATCAAGGGCAGCGCCTGCGCCGGCCAGCCTTCTGCCAGCAATGCCTGCACCCAGGTGGTGGCCTCGGGTTCGGGCCGGGTGATGATCACGCGTTGCAGCGGCGCCAGCGGATGTCGTTCAGGCGCGGCCCCGGGGTCTGCGGCCAAGGCTCAGCCCTCGGCCTTGGCCACCGGCGGCTGGGCACCGGCGGCTCGCAGCGCATCGGCCACGCGCTGGCCCAGGGCTTCGGCCTGCACCAGGTCTTGCACCACCGCCCGCTGGCTCACGCGCACCACGCGCTGCAGGCCTTCAGGGTCGCCCCAGGCCGCATCCAGCTGCAGGCTGTTGGCATCGGCCGCGTCCCAATGCGCGTAGGCTGCCAGCGGCATCGAGCAACTGCCGCCCATGGCGCGCGACACGGTGCGCTCAGCCGCGACGCGGTGCCAGGTGGGCTGGTGCACCAGCGGCGCCAGCGCGGCCACCAGATCGGCGCGGTCAGACCGCACCTCGATACCCAGCGCGCCCTGCCCTGCGGCCGGCAGCGACTCAACCGGCTCAAAGATATGGCGGATACGTTCGGTCAGCCCCAGGCGCTTGAGCCCCGCGGCAGCCAACACAATGGCGTGGTACTGCCCTTCGTCGAGCTTGCGCAGCCGGGTGTCCAGGTTGCCCCGCAGGGGTTCAATGCGCACGTCGGTGCGGCCCAGCGCGTCCAGCGCCTCACGCAGCAGCACCAGGCGGCGCAGGCTCGACGTGCCCACCACAGCGCCTGCAGGCAAACCCGTCAGCGTCGCGCACACCGGCGACACCCAGGCATCGCGCGGGTCTTCGCGCTCCATCACGCAGGCCAGCACAAAGCCTTCCGGCACATCCATCGGCACGTCTTTCAGCGAGTGCACCGCGATGTCGGCCCGGCCTTCTTCCAGCGCCACTTCCAGCTCTTTCACAAACAGACCTTTTCCACCCACCTTGGACAGGCTGCGGTCCAGGATCTGGTCACCCTTGGTCGTCATCCCCAGCAAGTGAACGCTGTGACCCAAGCGCTCCAGCAGCGCCTTGACGTGTTCGGCCTGCCACAGCGCCAGACGGCTTTCACGGGTGGCGATGGTGATGGACAGGACTGGAGGGGTGTTGGAAAGTGACACGTTGAAAGATCAAAAAAAGATCAAAGCCGAAGGGATGTTTTCGTGCCTGGTTGGTAACAAAAAGGGCAACTTTGGATGCTAGCATGCCCTTTGCCCGAACCATCAGCACCACCCGAGCATGCCATGAGCCGACCGTCTGCCCGCACCGCCCCGTCCACCAACCCGTCACGGACCCGCGCGCGCAGCAGCACCGCCACGTCCACCATTCGACCAGACAAAGAGCAACCGCTGATCGACGACATCCGATTGCTCGGGCGCATTTTGGGGGACGTGATCCGTGAACAGGAAGGCTCGGCGGCCTTTGACCTGATCGAGCAGATTCGACAGCTATCGGTGGCATTTCGCCGCCATGCCGACCAGTCGGCCGACAAGACCCTGAAAAAGCTGCTCAAGGGGCTCAGCAGTGACCAGACGGTCAGCGTCATCCGCGCCTTCACCTATTTCAGCCACCTCGCCAATCTGGCCGAAGACCGCCACCACATTCGCCGCCGCGCGGTGCACGAGCGCGCCGGCGACCTGCAAGAGGGCAGCCTGGCCATGACGTTGAAGCGCCTGAAAAAGGCGGGCGTTGCACCGGCCGAGGTGTTGAAAACGCTGGCGCGCAGCCACATTTCGCCGGTGCTCACGGCCCACCCGACCGAAGTGCAGCGCAAAAGCATTCTGGACGCCGAGCGCGCCATTGCCCACCTGCTGGCCGAGCGCGACACGCAACAACAACCGCTACCGCGAGAACAGGCCGAACTCGAAGCCCAGCTGCGCGCCCGCGTGACGCAACTCTGGCAAACCCGCCTGCTGCGCTTCACCAAGCTCACCGTGGCTGACGAGATTGAAAACGCGCTGAGCTACTACGAAGCCACCTTCCTGTCGCAAATTCCCAAGCTCTACCGCGAGCTGGAGGAAGGCCTGAGCGAACCCGGCACCGCCACTGCACCCGTGGCCACGTTTTTGCGCATGGGCCAGTGGATTGGCGGCGACCGTGACGGCAACCCCAACGTCACCGCACACACGCTGGAACTGGCGCTGCAAAGCCAGGCCGACATGGTGCTGCGCCACCACTTGCGACAGCTGCACCTGCTGGGAGCCGAGCTGTCGGTGTCGGCCATGCTGGCCAGCGTGAGCCCGGACATGCAGGCGCTGGCCGAGCGCTCGCCCGACACCAACGCACACCGCCAGGACGAGCCTTACCGCCGCGCACTCACCGGCATGTATGCCCGCCTGGCCGCCACGCTGCACACCCTCACCGGCGGAGAAGCGGCACGCCACGCCGTGGCGCCCCAAGACCCGTACGCCCACGCCACCGAGTTGCTGGCCGAACTGCGCACCATCGAAGCCTCGCTGGTGGCGAACCACGGCGCAGCGCTGGCGTGCGCGCGCTTGCAGCCGCTGATCCGAGCGGTTGAGGTGTTTGGCTTTCACCTCGCCACCATCGACCTGCGCCAAAGCTCGGACAAACACGAAGAAGTGGTGGCCGAATTGCTGGCCACCGCCCGCATTGAAGCCCAGTACAGCGCACTGGACGAAATGGGCAAGCGCGCCGTGCTGCTGCGCCAGCTCAACGACGCCCGGCCCTTGCGGGTGCCAGGTGCGGCCTATTCGGCGCACACACAAGACGAATTGGCGATTTTTGGCAACGCCCGCAGCGGGCGCCAGCGCTTTGGCGCGCATGCCATTCGCCACGCCATCATCAGCCACACCGAAACCGTGAGCGACCTGCTGGAGGTGCTGCTGCTGCAAAAAGAAACCGGCCTGATGCACGGTCTGCTGCAAGAAGACGCCACCTGCGACCTGATCGTGGTGCCGCTGTTTGAAACCATTGAAGACCTGCGCAACGCCGCACCCATCATGCGCGACTACTACGCCCTGCCCGGCGTGCGCGCCATGGTGCTGCGCGGGCACGAGAGTGGCTACTGCGAGCAGGACATCATGCTCGGCTACTCCGACAGCAACAAAGACGGCGGCATTTTCACCAGCAACTGGGAGCTCTACCGCGCCGAGATTGCGCTGGTGGAATTGTTTGACGCCATGAACCAGGACACGCCGAAGCCGATCCAGCTTCGGATGTTCCACGGCCGTGGCGGCACCGTGGGCCGGGGCGGCGGTCCCAGCTACCAGGCCATCCTGGCGCAACCACCCGGAACCGTGCGTGGGCAGATCCGCCTGACCGAACAAGGCGAGGTGATCGGCTCCAAGTACGCCAACCCCGAGATTGGCCGGCGCAACCTGGAAACCCTGGTGGCCGCCACGCTCGAAGCCACGCTGCTGCAACCTGCGCGCAACGCACCGGCGGCGTTTCTGGCGGCAGCCGATGCGCTGTCTGCATACAGCATGGCCTCGTACCGCGCGCTGGTCTACGACACGCCGCGCTTTGCCGAGTACTTTTTTGCCGCCACCCCCATCCGCGAAATTGCCGAACTCAACATTGGCTCGCGCCCAGCCTCGCGCAAAGCCTCGCAAAAAATTGAAGACCTGCGCGCCATTCCCTGGGGGTTCAGCTGGGGCCAGTGCCGCCTCACGCTGCCGGGCTGGTATGGGTTTGGCTCGGCGGTGCACGCCTTTTTGCGCCGCGACGGCGACGCCGGCGTGGCCAAACAGACCGCCCTGCTGCAAAAGATGGTGAAACAGTGGCCCTTCTTCAGCACACTGCTGTCCAACGTGGACATGGTGCTGGCCAAGAGCGATCTGGCTCTGGCCACGCGCTACGCCGAACTGGTGGAAGACAAACGCCTGCGCACCCAGGTGTTCAGCGTCATTGAAGCCGAATGGCACCGCACCACCGAAGCGCTGACCCTCATCACCGGCGAAGAGCAGCGCCTGGTGAACAACGCGGCGCTGCAGCGCTCCATTCGCCACCGTTTCCCCTACATCGACCCGCTGCACCACCTGCAAGTGGAGTTGGTACGCCGCTACCGCGCCGGCGAAAACCAAGCCGACCGCGACCAAAAAGTGCGCCGGGGCATTCACATTTCCATCAACGGCATTGCGGCCGGGCTGCGGAATACGGGATAGCCCCCCGCGCCGCCTGCGGTCGGACAACGTCCCTTCTGCGGTGTTCGCGGCTGACGCCGCTATCTTGGCGTGTCTTTGCCTTGCGCCAGCGCGGTCACCCGGCGAAAACTAGAATATGTCGGTGACCCACATACTCAACGCCGACCTCCATTGCCATTCCATTGTGTCTGACGGCACCCTCACGCCGGAGGCACTGGCGCAACGCGCCAAGGCCAACGGCGTGGACGTGTGGGCCCTGACCGACCACGACGAAATTGGCGGCCAGGCCCGGGCCCTGGAAGCCGCTCGCGCGGTGGGCTTGCGCTACCTCACCGGCACCGAAATCTCCGTCACTTTTGCCGGCATCACGGTGCACATCGTGGGCTTGGGCATGGACACCACCCACCCGGCCCTGGTGCAAGGGCTGCACGCCACCCGCGGTGGGCGCGAGCAGCGGGCTCGCGCCATGAGCGACGACCTGGCGCGCGTGGGTATTCCCGGCGTGTACGAAGGCGCGCTGAAATACGTGGACAACCCCGAACTCATTTCACGCACCCATTTCGCGCGCTACCTGGTGGAAGCCGGTATTTGCCGCGACACCAATGAAGTGTTCCGCAAATACATCAACGACGGCAAACCCGGGTTTGTGCCGCACCGATGGGCCACACTGGGCGACGCGGTGGGCTGGATCACCCAGTCGGGCGGCATGGCCGTGATTGCGCACCCGGGGCGCTACAAACTCTCGACCAATGAGGAATACGCCCTTTTCACCGAGTTCAAGGCACACGGTGGCCAGGGGGTTGAAGTGGTGACCGGCGCGCATGGCGTCGCCGACTATGTGAAATACGCCGAATACTGCAAAGAGTTTGGTCTGGCCGCTTCACGCGGCAGCGACTTTCACAGCCCCGAAGAAAGCCACACCGACCTGGGCAAGCTGCCCGACCTGCCGGGCAGCGTCACACCGGTGTGGGAGCTGCTTGAATCCCGCATCCAGTGAACGTCCGAGCGGCACCCTGGCGGCACGCCCGCACGTTGGGGCTGTTGCACGCTGTGCTGGCGGTGCCGGCCCAACGCCGGGTCCGTCGCACAATAGGGCCATGTCCCAGTTATTCGATGTTCACCCCGACAACCCACAACCCCGGCTGCTCAAGCAAGCGGTACAACTTCTGGCGCGCGGTGGCGTGCTGGCAGTACCCACCGACTCCAGCTACGCCCTGGTCTGCCACCTCGACGACAAAACGGCTGCTGACCGGCTGCGCCGCATCCGCCAGGTGGACGACAAGCACCACCTCACGCTGCTGTGCCGCGACCTGAGCGAGCTCGCCAGCTACGCCCGGGTCGACAACCGCCAGTACCGTCTGCTCAAGCAGGCCACTCCCGGCCCATACACCTTCATTCTGGAAGCCAGCAAGGAAGTGCCCCGGCGCCTGAGCCACCCGTCACGCAAAACCATTGGCCTGCGCGTCCCCGGCCACAACGCCCTGCTGGCCCTGCTGGATCTGCACAACGCACCGCTGCTGGCCACCACGCTGATTCCGCCCGGTGAAACGGCCCCCCTGAACGACGCGCAAGAGATTCGTGAACGCTTTCAGCACGACCTGGCGGGCGTCATCGATGCGGGCGCCTGCACCCTCGAACCCACCACGGTGATCGACCTCACCCCCATGGGCACCGGTGGCCAACCCGAACTTGTGCGACAAGGGAAAGGCGCCCTGGCCTTGCTTGGCATGTGAGCACTGCTGCCAACTGCGGCGCAACAGGAAGTCGGACGACGACAGTGCCTGACCATCCCACGGCGCCATCTGGGACAATACCGGTTTGCCCGACACTTCCGCCATGGATTTCGCCCAGATCGTTCAGACCATTGCCATCTACGCCATTCCCGTGCTGTTCGCCATCACCGTGCATGAGGCGGCGCATGGCTACGCGGCGCGGCACTATGGCGACAACACCGCCTACATGCTCGGGCGCATCACCCTGAACCCGATCAAGCACATCGATCCGCTGGGCACCATCGCCATGCCCTTGCTGCTGTACTTTGCCACCTCGGGTGCGTTCTTGTTCGGCTACGCCAAACCCGTACCGGTGAACTTCAACCGGCTGCGCAACCCCAAGAAAGACATGGTGTGGGTGGCACTGGCCGGGCCGGGTGCCAACCTGGTTCAAGCCATTCTCTGGACCGTGCTGCTGTATGTGCTGGTGGCCACCGGCGTCGATGAGCGCTTTTTCCTGCAAATGTGCCGGGCCGGCATCCTGGTCAACCTGGTGATGTTCGCGTTCAACCTGTTTCCCCTGCCACCGCTTGACGGTGGCCGTATTCTGGTCGGACTGCTGCCTTGGAAACAGGCCGAGTTGGTGTCGCGCATTGAGCCCTGGGGGTTTTTCATCGTCATGGCGCTCGTCATCTCCGGCGTGGTGGGCAACCTCTGGCTGCGCCCGCTCATGGCGTTCACCGGCAGTGCCATTGAAGTGCTGCTCACGCCGCTGCGCATGTTGATTCTTTAACCGCTGTCGATCATGAAAACCCTGCGCGTCCTCACCGGCATCACCACCTCCGGCACGCCCCATCTGGGCAACTACGTGGGCGCTGTGCGTCCCACGGTGCGCGCCAGCCGCCTGCCCGAGGTGGAAAGCTTTTACTTTCTGGCCGATTACCACGCCCTCATCAAGGTGGGTGATCCAGCCCGCGTACAGCGCTCCACCCTGGAAATCGCGGCCACCTGGCTCGCCTGTGGCCTGGACCCCGAGCAAGTCACCTTCTACCGCCAGTCCGACATCCCCGAGATTCCCGAACTCGCCTGGTTGCTCACCTGCGTCACCGGCAAAGGCGTGCTCAACCGCGCCCATGCCTACAAAGCCGCGGTGGACAAGAACACAGCGGCTGGCGAAGAGCCCGACGCAGGTGTCACGGCGGGCCTGTTCATGTACCCGGTGCTCATGGCTGCTGACATCTTGATGTTCAACGCGCACCGGGTGCCGGTCGGCCGTGACCAGATCCAGCACATCGAGATGGCGCGCGATATGGCGTCCAGCTTCAACCACCTGTACGGCGCGCATTTCACGCTGCCCGAGGCCGCCATTGAAGAGCACGTAGCCACCTTGCCCGGGTTGGACGGCCGCAAGATGAGCAAGAGCTACGACAACACGATACCGCTGTTTGTGCCGCGCGAACAGTTGAAGAAGCTCATCATGGGCATCCTGACCGACTCACGTGCACCCGGCGAGCCAAAAGACACCGAGGGTTCAGCCCTGTTTCAGCTTTATCAGGCCTTTGCCTCCACCGAAGAAACCACCGCACTGGCCCAGGCCTATGCAGACGGCATCGCCTGGGGTGACGCCAAACAAGTGCTCTTTGAGCGCCTGGACGCTGAAATTGCTCCCCTGCGTTCGGTGTACGACGAACTGATCCAGAACCCGGCCCAACTTGAGAAAATACTCAAAATGGGCGCAGACAAGGCCCGTGCGATCGCCACACCGTTCACCGCCCGGTTGCGGCATGCCGTGGGCCTGCGACCACTGGACAACCTGACCGATACCCGTAAAACAGCCAAAGTGGCGAAAGCTGCGGCACCCAGCTTCAAGCAATACCGCGAAGCCGACGGCCTGTTTTACTTCAAGCTCATGGACGCCAAAGGCCAGCTGCTGCTGCAAAGCTCAGGCTTTGCCTCGCCCAAAGAAGCGGCGCAAACCATTGCACTGTTGCAAACGGGCGGAACCAACGCGCTGGCTGAGAACCCAACCCTGCTACCCATCACGGCAGACCCCGAAACAGTATCACAGGCACTGCGCTACTTCAGCGAAGCCGCTGAATGACTTCTTTCGACCTCCCGGGAGCAGGTCAGCCAACGGCCTGAACCGTTAAACCTGCAACATCCCTCTTGTACGGCACCCATTTGACGGTGTGGCCCCATCGCCCAACCCCATCATTGCCGCTATGCTCTCCCCCTTTACACAATTACCTATACCACTGCCGTCATGAGTATTTTTGTTATTGATGACCATCCGCTGATGCGCGAAGCCGTCGTGATGCTGTTGCGCCGGCTGCGTTCATCAACCCAGGTGATCGAGCTGGAAAAACTGGCCTCGGTCGGCAAGGCCGTCGCCGAACATGGCGAACCCGAACTGGTGTGCCTGGATCTCAAGTTGCCCGACACCAACGGGGTTTCTGGTGTGCGCGAAGTGCGTCAGATGCTGCCGGACACGTCGTTGATCGTGCTCTCGGCCTCTCCTGCCTCCGACTACGAAGACTTGGCCCGTGAAGCCGGTGCTGACGCCTATGTTGAAAAATCGGCTGGCGCGGCCCAGATTGCCAAAGTGCTGCGCGAATTTCTGGCGGACGAGGTGGAAGACGAAAACGCACCCACCGTTCCCGACAAGCTCTCCAAGCGACAGAAACAACTGCTGGTGATGCTGGACCGTGGCTTGAGCAACCGGGAAATTGCAGAGGCGCTGCAAATCAGCGAACACACCGTCAAGGTTCACCTCTGGCGTCTGTTTCGCCGACTCAATGTCAAAAGCCGATCGCAAGCCAGTCATCTGGCTCGCACCGCAGGTTTGCTCAACCGTTGAGGCGCTCCGCCCAAGCCGCCCCCGCTACCTGGCGGTTGTGACCGCAGGTCGGTTTTGGCGCCCGCCCATCAAGGAACATTCCCTGCGGCCCCAGCGCCCTCGGCGATTGCTGCGCCACGCTGCGTGCAGGCCGGCAACATCAAACGAAAAACGCTGCCCCGGTTGGCCTCCGAATTGAGTGCCAGTCGATAGCCCATCATGGTCGTAAGCTTGGACACGATGGTCAGCCCAAGCCCCAGGCTGTCTTCGGTGCCCTGGTGCCTCGACACCCGAAAAAACTCCTGAAAGATGGCCTGCTGGTGCTCGCGAGCGATCCCTGCACCAGTGTCCCAGACTTCAAACACCAACACGTCCGAGCGCTCACGAAACCCCAGCAGCACCCCACCACGCTGCGTGTGACGCAGGGCGTTGGATACCAGGTTGCCCAGAATGCGCCGCAGGATCACCGGGTCTGCCCAAATGGTGAAGGGGCGGGCGTGGGTGCGAAATTTGAGTGACTTGCTTGCGGCCACCGGTTCAAACTGCAGAGCCATGTCAGCGAACAGTTGTCGCACGTCCACAAGCTGCAGCCGCACCTTGTAATTACCTGCATCAATGCGGGTCAGGTCAAACAGCGAATCAAAAAGCTCGTTGATTGCCCGGGTCGACTGCAGCATGCGTGGTGCGATCTCCCGTGCCATTTCAGGCTCTGTCGCCAACCAGTCGGCATACAGGCTCAGGGCATGCACCGGTTGGCGCAAGTCGTGTGCAGCCGATGCCAGAAAACGGTTTTTGGTGGCCACGGCGCGCAACGAGGCACGGGTTTGCTCCGTCAGCGAGTCAATCAACTCCTGGTTGGAGAACTGCAGCTCAAAACTGGCGCGGTGGACCTGATGCAAGCGCTCTCCCGCAAGACGCAGCAACCACCAAAAAATGAGCAGCAGCAGGACAAGCGCGGCCACATACTTAAGGCCCGCCATCGGGACCATGCCCAGCAGCATGGGCCCGGTCAACCCCAGCAGTACCGAGGCCACCAAGGCGTTGATGTAGCTGCGAAACGCTGGCAGGTAGGCACTGAAAGCCGTCAGAGACAACAAGCCATGACCCAATACCACCAGGCCGCACACAAACTGGGTCAGCGGGCTGGCTTGCAGGAACGTCAGCCCAATGGATGCACCCCAGGCCGCTCCCGCCGCCGCCCAGGACCACCCGTACCGGCGGATGAATTCCGTGCGCACGGCACCTTCGGTGGTGTCATAGCGCAGATGGTAGGTGGCAATCATGCGGTAACGAAAGGCCAGCAACCCCAGCAACAGCACGCCCCAAAGGGTTAACGGGAGCATGGGCACCTCGCCCACCATCAGGAAAAGCACGATGGGCAAGGCCAGTGCTGTCGAGATCAGCGACGGCAGGGCATTGTCCATCAGCACGCCGATGAGCTTGGAATTCACCCATTGCTCCCGAACCTCGGGCGACGCCGGCATGTGCTGGTGGGTGGCAGGTTGGGTATCGACAAGCATGTTGGATCACGGAATCCACGGTTGACCATTGTCGCATCGGCCGCCAGCACTGGCCGGTCAAATCCATCCCACCAGCCTGGTGCCACACCTCGGGACTGGCGACGCCCGCCACCAACAGGCGCAGGCGCTTGTGCAACAGAAATCTCACGGCCCCTGGGCCTTCCTGATCACAGGGTCCTGCAGGATTCTGGGCTCACGGCTCTGGTAAACTATGCCGCTTGAGACCTGAATCACACCCTGGAGAGGTGGCAGAGTGGTCGAATGTACCTGACTCGAAATCAGGCGTGGTAGCAATATCACCGAGGGTTCGAATCCCTCCCTCTCCGCCAGCATACAAAGGCTTGCTACTATTTATTTGGTAGCAAGCCTTTTTTACTTTGTTCCCATGTGGCCCATGTGAAGCCACCCTACTGGGGTTTGAACAGCTTGCGGGCTTGTGTAAACCCATTCCCCTGGCGATTCTGCGGCACCGCGCCTGAAGGCATCATCGCATCAAGCCATTCGAAAACTGAACGCTCATGCACCTGCCCGCCCGCCGCCGCCCGGCGTTTGAAGAAGCACGAATTTTTGAATATCCCACGCATCTGCGTGAAGCCGCCGAGACGCTGCCGTCTGCCCCGGGAGTCTATGTATTCCATGGTGAAGCAGGCGACCTCCCGCTGTACATCGGCAAGAGCGTCAACCTGCGCCAGCGCGTGCTGTCCCACCTGCGCAATCCCGAGGAATCCCGCCTGATGCGCCAGACCCGCCGCATCAGTCACATCCGCACGGCAGGAGAGATTGGCGCACTGCTGCTGGAGGCCCGCCTGATCAAGCAGCACCATCCGCTGCTGAACCAGAAACTGCGGCGCAGCCGCCAACTGTGCTCCCTGCGTATCGTGGACGGGCGACCGGAAGTGGTGTATTCCAAAGACCTCAACTTCGCTACCGAGCCCGACCTCTATGGCCTGTTCGGCAGCCGCCATGCCGCCCTGGAGGTTCTGCGCAGCCTGGCCGACCAGCACAAGCTCTGCTACGCCGCGCTGGGTCTGGAGAAACTGCCGCCCGGCCGCGCCTGTTTTCGGGCCATGCTCTGCCGGTGCGCGGGGGTGTGCCGGGGTGATGAAAGCCCCGAGGCACACCGCACCCGCCTGTTGAGCGGCCTGGAAACCCTGCGCATGGCCTGCTGGCCTTACCGCGGCGCCATTGGACTGGTCGAGCGCCATGAGGGGGACGTCCAGATCCACGTCATCCGCAACTGGTGCTACCTTGGCAGCGTGTCAGACATGGCGCGGGCGGCCGCACTGGATCGTGCAGACCCCGGCTTTGATGCCGATGCTTACAAGATCCTGTGCAAGCCCCTGCTGGGTGGACGCGCGGAGATCGTGTTGCTGTGAATCGCCGAGCAATCGGCGAACGCAGCCATGCAGCCCGGGTCGCCAGCAACAATTTCATGCAAGCAGGGAGCGGGAGTTTCGCGCCGTCCCAACGACAAGCCCGCGGTGGCGCTTGCCCTGCAGCGGGGATGCGCCATTGACCGCTTGCCACGCGTCCGGTTCACGGAAGGTCATTGGATGTTTCTACGTCAAGAGACGCCGCAGAAAGGCAGGCCTCGCCGAATGGCAAAACACACACGACGCATAAAGAACCCGCAGTGCGGTTTTTTGTATCCGAACAGGCCCCGATGGGTCGCGCGCGCACGCAAGCGTCTATCACGCCGGCATCAGGCGTTCCAGACCGCCCATGTAGGGCCGCAGCGCTTCGGGCACGGTCACGCTGCCGTCGGCGTTCTGGTGGTTTTCCAGCACCGCCACCAGCGTCCGACCCACCGCCAGGCCAGAGCCGTTGAGGGTGTGCACCAGTTCGTTTTTGCCCTGGGCGTTTTTGAAGCGCGCCTGCAGGCGGCGGGCCTGAAAGGCTTCGCAGTTGGACACCGAGCTGATCTCGCGGTAGGTGCCTTGCGCCGGCACCCACACCTCCAGATCGTAGGTTTTGCTGGCGCCAAAACCCATGTCGCCCGTGCACAAGCTCATGACGCGGTACGGCAAGCCCAGCTTCTGCAGCACCGCTTCGGCATGGCCAGTCATGGCTTCGAGCGCTTCGTAGCTTTTGTCGGGATGCACGATTTGCACCATTTCGACTTTGTCGAACTGGTGCTGGCGGATCATGCCGCGGGTGTCGCGCCCGGCGCTGCCGGCTTCTGAGCGAAAGCACGGCGTGTGTGCGGTCATTTTGATGGGCAGGTCGGACTCGGCCAGCACGGTGTCGCGCACGACGTTGGTCAGCGTCACTTCGGACGTCGGGATCAGGTACAGCGCCTGCGTGTCGGGCACCGCTTCACCGTCCTGTCCGCCTTTTTTCACAGCAAACAGGTCGGCCTCAAATTTGGGCAACTGCCCGGTGCCGCGCAAGGTTTCAGCGTTGACGATGTAGGGCGTGTAGCACTCGGTGTAGCCATGTTCCTCGGTTTGGACGTCCAGCATGAATTGCGCGAGCGCACGGTGCAGGCGGGCGATGGGGCCTCGCATAAACGTGAAGCGTGAGCCAGCCAGCTTGGCACCGGTGTCAAAGTCCAGGCCCAGCTTTTCACCGATGTCGACGTGATCGCGCACCGGAAAGTCAAACGCACGCGGGCTGCCCCAGCGGCGCACTTCGACGTTGCCATCTTCGCCCGCGCCCACGGGCACGCTCTCGTGCGGCAGGTTGGGTACGGCGAGCAACAGGCTTTGCAGCTCGGCTTGCAGCGTGTCGAGCCGCGCTGCAGAGGTTTCCAGCTCGCTCTTGATGTCGCCCACCTGAGCCATCACCGCGTCTGCCTCGGCGTGTTGGCCTTTGCCCTTGAACACGCCAATCTGTTTGGACAGGCTGTTGCGCTGGCTTTGCAGTTCTTCGGTGCGGGTCTGCAGCGTTTTGCGCTCGGCCTCGAGCGCGCGGAACGTGGCCACATTCAGAAAGGCCTGGGGTTGTTTGCGGGTCTCAAGCCGGGTGATCACGGCGTCGAGGTCTTTTCTGAGTTGGACAATGTCTAGCATGGGATCGATTGTAGTTTTTGGGGGGTGCTGCATCCCCGCCTTCGCCCCAGGATGCCGCGCAACCGGCTCTGCCGGGGCGCAGCGCACGTCCCTGTGGCGTAACGCCGCAACCGGCGCGGGGGGGGGGGAAGCTTCTACCGCAAATGATCGAGCGCTACACCCTCTTCGCCGTCGATCTTCAAGCCCTTGGGCAGCGGGAATTTGATGGTTTCGGTCAACCCGTCCATGGTACGAACCGAAATGGCACCCAGCGCCTTGATGCGGTCGATGACCTGGCGCACCAGGATTTCAGGTGCCGATGCGCCTGCGGTGAGGCCGACACGGGCTTTGCCCTCGAACCACTCGGCGCGCAGTTCGTCGGCGCTGTCCACCATGTGGCTTTCGGTACCGAGTTTGATGGCAACTTCTCGAAGGCGGTTGCTGTTGGAGCTGGTGGGGCTGCCCACCACAATCACAATATCAACTTGCGGGCTGAGCAGCTTGACGGCGTCCTGCCGGTTTTGCGTGGCATAACAAATGTCCTGTTGCTTGGGCTCGCGCACCAGGGGAAAACGCGCTTTCACCGCAGCCAAGATCACGGCCGCGTCGTCCACCGACAGCGTGGTCTGCGTGACCACTGCCAGCCTGTCTTCTTGCGTGGGCACCACACGCGCCACATCGGCAGCGTCTTCGACGAGGTGGATCCCGCTGCTCAGCTGGCCCATGGTGCCTTCCACCTCGGGGTGGCCCTTGTGGCCGATCATGATGAACTCGTAGCCCTCCCGATGCAGCTTGGCCACCTCCACATGCACCTTGGTCACCAGCGGGCAGGTGGCGTCAAACACATGAAACCCGCGTTGCTGCGCCTCCTGCTGCACCGCCTTGCTCACACCGTGGGCTGAAAACACCAGGGTGGCACCGGGTGGCACATCCGACAGTTCCTCAATGAAGATCGCACCCTTGGCCTTCAGATCGTTCACCACATAGGTGTTGTGCACGATCTCGTGACGCACATAAATGGGCCGGCCAAACTTGGCCAGCGCGCGCTCCACAATTTCAATCGCACGGTCCACGCCGGCGCAAAAACCACGGGGCTCGGCCAGCAAGATTTCAACGTCACCACTGGTGCTTGACGGCGCGGGAACGGCCGCGAGGTTGCTGGGTTGATCGGCCATCACAGCACACCAATCAGCTGCACTTCAAACTGCACCGGTTGCCCAGCCAGCGGGTGGTTGAAGTCGAACAACACCGCGCCGTCTTCGCGCACCTCCACCGCCGAACCCGCGTAGCTCCCCAGGCCGTCGGGTGTAGGGAACTGAACCACGTCTCCGGGTGCGTACTGCTCGTGTGGGTCACCGAGTTCGTTGAGTAGCCTGCGCGCCACCCACTGAACCATCTCGGGCTGGCGCTCGCCAAAGGCCTCGCCTTCGTCGAGGTCGATCACGTGCCGGCTGCCCTCCTCCAGGCCGATCAGGCGCTGTTCAATGGCGGGCGACAGCTGCCCGGAACCCAGGCTGAGCGTGGCGGGCTGGCCATCAAACGTGTCGATGATGACCTGCCCCCCGGGCCCCGACATGCGGTAGTGCAGGGTGAGAAAAGAGCCTTCTTGAACGTGGGACATGGGAAGCCAGTGTGGTGAATTCAGGGGTCTGTCGTGCAAAGCGCCACAAGGGTCAGCGATAGCGCGCGACAGGAAAGTGCCCCTATTGTAAAAAGTGGGATGCATCAGGGAGAAAAAAACGATGGATAGCCTTTTGACGTCCAGGCTGAAGAGCCTGCCCAGCGACGCGCGTCCGCGCGAAAAGCTGCTGGCCCGAGGCCCCGGCGCGCTCAGCGACGCCGAGTTGCTGGCGCTGTTGCTGCGCACCGGCATACCGGGCAAACACGTGGTGCAGCTGGCGCAGGAACTGCTGGACCGCTTTGGTGGCGTGGGTGGGCTGCTGCACACCGGCGCCGAAGCGCTCAAGGTGATCAAAGGCCTGGGGCCCGCCAAACGGGCCGAAGTGGTGGCTGTGCTGGAACTGGCGCGGCGTGCCCTGGCTCAGGAACTCAAGCTTAAACCGCTGTTCGACAGCCCGAAGGCGGTGCGCGACTACCTGCAACTGCAGCTGGGCGCTCGGGCACACGAGGTGTTCGCCGTCATGTTTCTGGACAGCCAGAACCGGCTGATCGAGCTGGAAGAACTGTTTCGTGGCACCCTCACGCAAACCAGCGTGTACCCGCGCGAGGTGGTGTTGCGCGCCCTGCACCACCACGCTGCGGCCGTGGTGCTGGCGCACAACCACCCCAGCGGCACGGCCCAGCCGTCTCGGGCCGACGAAGCGCTGACGCAGACCCTGAAGGCGGCGCTGTCGCTGGTGGACGTGCGGGTGCTGGACCACTTCATCGTGACCCGCGAGCAAGCAGCGTCCATGGCTGAAATGGGCCTGATCTGACCGGGGAACCCTGCACTGCGCGACAATGCGGCACATGAAAGTGCATGCGTTCGCCGACCTCAAAGCGCTCAAGCGCGTGATGACCGAGCGCGCTGCGGTGCAGGCCGCAACGCTCGAAGCCGCGCGTGCAGACCGCCTGAAGCAGGAACGCGAACAACGCTTGTTTGAACTGGCGGTGGGTCCGGTGCGGCCGATTGCCCGTACCGGCCGCATAGCGCCCCGGCCTGTGGCGGTGGAGCCGCAGCCGGTGCAGCGTTTGCGGGACGAGGCGTCGGTGATGCGCGAAGCGCTGTCGGACGAGTTTGACGTGGAAACCCTGCTGCACACCGACGACCTGCTGAGCTACCGGCTACCCGGCTTGGGTGCTGATGTGGTGCGCAAACTGCGCGAAGGCCGCTGGAGCATTCAGCGCCAGATCGACCTGCATGGACTGCGCACCGACGAAGCGCGGGAGGCGCTAGGCCAGTTTGTGCGGGAATCGCACCAGCTCGGCCTGCGATGCGTGCGGGTGGTGCATGGCAAGGGACTGGGCTCACCCGGGCGCACACCGGTGCTCAAGGGCCGCGTGCTGCGCTGGCTGGTCCAAAAGTCGGAGGTGATGGCGTTTGTGCAGGCCCGCCCGGCAGAGGGCGGTGCCGGGGCTCTGGTGGTGTTGCTGCAACCGGTGCAACAACCTCACCGGCTCCTCGCCCATGCAGCGCCTCCTGCGCTTACCTGATCTGCGCAATCAGCCGTCGCACCGCCATGCGAAACGGCACCAGCGCCAGCAAGGCCAGCGCGAGCTTGACCATCCAGTCTGCAGCCGCCAGCGACACCCACAGCGGCGCCAGCGGGCCCATGCCCAGCATGGGCAGCACTTGGTTGGCCCAGCTCACGTCATTGGCTGGCTCCAGCCACACCAGGGAGGCCGAAAACGCGAGCGAGAAGAACAGCGCCGTGTCGATGGAAGCGCCCACCAGCGTTGACACGAGCGGCGCACGCCACCAGGTGCCCTGGCGCAAGCGGTCAAAAATCGACACGTCGAGCAACTGGGCCACCAGAAAAGCCACCCCAGAGGCCAACGCAATGCGCAGCGTGACCAGCGGCCCCGCCTCTCCCATGATCTGGCTCCCCGCCAGGGAGCACAGCAGACCAATGACAAAGCCCGCCAGCACCACCTGGCGCGCAGCCTTGGGGCCGTGCACAAAGTTGACCAGGTCGGTCACCAGAAAGGCCAGCGGGTAGACGAAAGCGCCCCAGGTCAGCCATTGGCCGAACAGGAACTGCACCAGAATGTTGGAGGCCAGCACGATGGCCGCCATGGCCAGAATGCCGGGAAGAAGAAACGTCATGGGGAAATTGCGTGTGATGCCGTGGGTGCGGCCACCCGCACAGCAGACGGATTATGGCGTGTTGCGCATCCAGTCTGCCGTCTGGAAAAAGCTGGTTTTCAGGCGCTCGCGCAGCACGGGGTCCACCCCGTTTTCACCCATGGCCTGCTCCATGCAGGCCAGCCATTGGTCGCGCTCCTGGATGCCAATGGAAAACGGCATGTGGCGCAGGCGCAGGCGCGGGTGTCCAAAACGCTCGGTGTAGTGCTGCGGGCCACCCAGCCAGCCGCACAGAAACCAGAACAGCTTTTGCCGTGCGTCGTCCAGCGTACTGCCATGGGCTATGCGCAGTTCGTGGTAGCCCGGTTCAATATCCATCAGGTCGTAAAAGCGATCAACCAGGGCGCGCACCCGCTCTTCGCCACCGATCGCTTCAAAAGGGGTGACTGGAGCGGCAGCGCCGCGCTCCTCGACAGCTGGAATGGTCATGGCGGTATTGTTGTCCTGCAGGGGGATTCAGGTGGTCGCCTTGCGCAGCGTTTCCACCACCGGCGTGCGCAACACGCTGCGCAAGCCCCACCAACCGGCGGCCAAAGCCAGCAGCGCGCCCGCCAGGCTGCCGGCCAGCGGCACCCACAGCGACGCGGTCCAGGCAAATTCAAAAACAAACCGGGCCAAAGCCCAGCCCACAATCACCGCCACCACCGAAGCCAGAAAGCCCGCCAGCAGGCCTACACCCAGCAACTCGATGCGCTGCACCTGGCGCAGCAGCGCTGAACCCGCGCCCACCGCCCGCAGAATGGCGAACTCGCGCTCACGCTCACCGCGCGTGGCGGTGATGGCCGCCAGCAACACCACCAGGCCAGCGGCGAGCGTGAAGGCAAACAGGAATTCAACCGCGCCAATGACCTGCCCCAGCACGCGCTGCACCTGCGCAATGGTCTGGCTCATGTCCACATTGGTGATGTTGGGAAACTGCCGCACCAGGGCGTTGTCAAACTGGTCATCGCCCTCGGGTGCCTGAAACGCGCTGATGTAGGTCACAGGCACACCCGGCACCTGGGCCACGGGGAACACCACGAAGAAGTTGACGCGCATGGAACCCCAGTCCACCTTGCGCAGGCTGGTGATGGTGCCTTCGCTCACCTGCCCGGCGATGTCAAACCCAAGGCGGTCGCCGAGCTTGAGGCCCAGCGTTTCGGCCAGCCCCTCCTCCACGCTCAGGCCGTCGGCTTCGTTGTCGGTCCAGCGCCCGGCCACCACCGGGTTGTGTTCGGGCAGCGTGGCGGTGTTGGAGAGGTTGAACTCGCGGTCCACCAGCCGCTGCGCACGGTCGCCCACAAAGCTTTCGGGGCTCACCGGCTCGCCATTGATGCGCACCAGACGACCGCGGATCATGGGGTACCAGTCAAAGCGCTCCACCCCGGTCTGGCGCAGCGCCTGCTGAAAAGCTTCGCCCTGCTCGGGTTGAATGTTGATGACAAAGCGGTTGGGCGCATCGGGCGGGGTGGCGTTGCGCCAGCTGGAAATGAGGTCGGTGCGTAGCAGCACCAGCAGCACCAGCGCCAGCAAGCCCACGGCGAGCGCACTGATTTGAACCACCGCGTAGGCTGGGCGGGCCGAGAGCTGGCGCGTGGCCATGACCAGCGCGCGCGGCGCGGTGGCCTCGTTCACACTGGCGCGCAGCAAGCGCACGGCCGCGTAGCTGACCACCGCGAACAACAGCACCGCCGCTGCAAAGCCGCCCACGGCGATCGCGCCGAGCAACAGGTCGCGGCTGGCGGCCAGCAGCAAGGCAGCAAAACCCGCCACACCCAGCCCCAGTACCGCCAGCGTGGCGGGCTTGAGCTGGCCCACGTCGCGCCGGATCACGCGCAGCGGCGGCACTTGGGCCAGCTGCAACACCGGCGGCAGGCCAAAGGCCATCATCAGCGTGAGGCCCATGCCCAGGCCCAGAAACACCGGATTCAGGCTCGGTGCGGGCAGCGCAGCGTCCACCAGCCCGGCCAACAACAGCACAAACGCGTGGTGCACGCCGTAACCCAGCGCCACGCCCACGGCACTCGCCATCAGACCCACCAGCGCAAACTCCAGGGTGTAGGCGCGCGCCATGGTGGCTTGCGACAGCCCCAGCACGCGCAACATGGCGCAATCGTCCAGGTGGCGCTGCGCAAAACCACGCGCAGCGATGGCCACAGCCACCGCGCACAGCAGCGCGGCCAGCAGGGCCACCAGGTTCAGAAACTTCTCGGCGCGGGCCAGCGTTTGCTGCATTTCCGGGCGCCCACCCTCCAGCGACTCCAGCCGCAGCCCGCGGACACCGGGTTTTTCGACCTCCAGCTCGGCCCAGCGCACAAACTGCGCCACCCCCGCATCGGGTCCCGCCACCGCCAGCCGGTAGGTCAGACGGCTGGCAGGCTGCACCAGGCCGGTGGCCGGTAAATCGGCGCTGTTGATCATGACGCGCGGGGCAAAGCTCATGAAACCAGCGCCACGGTCGGGCTCGACCACGATCACTTTCGACAGGGTGAACGACGCGTCACCCAGCAACAGGGGTTGCCCCATTTGCAGGTTCAGCGCCACGAGCAAAGCCGCGTCCACCCAGGCGGTACCGGGCGCCGGAATGTCACGCGTGGCCTCGTCGGGCGCTTGCGGCGTGGGCGCCACCCGCAGCGTGCCGCGCAGCGGATAGCCCTCACCCACGGCCTTCAAGGCCACCAGCCGCGCAGCACCCCCGGCTTCTTCAGGAGCCCGGCCCATGGTGGGGAAACCCAGCGTCTGGGTGGTCTGCAAGCCCAGCGCCAGCGCCTGTTGCTCAATGGTGGGGGGCGGCAGGTTGTCGCTGCTGATGACGGCATCACCACCAATCAAGGCGCGCGCGTCTCGCGCCAAACCGTTTTGCAGCCGATCAGCAAAAAAGCCCACCGCCGTCAGAGCCGCCACAGCCAGCGTGACCGCCAGCACCAACAGCCGCAACTCGCCAGCGCGCCAGTCACGCCACAGGGAGCGCCAGCCCAATTGAACAAATGAAGGGGGTCGTGATTCCATGTGGCAACCTTAACGCATAGGCGATGCCGCCATCACCGCAGGTGAGCAATCCCATAGCGAGCAGCCTGAAAATGCAGCAGCAGCACTAGGCCTGCCGCTTTCAACTTCACTGGGAACCCCAACTGCGAACAGAACTGCCAAGGCCATATCCGGCATGAAAGGCACCAGATCAAGAACGCGGTGGGTCCGGCTCTGCCGGCCCGCACGCGTTGCCCCTTGAGGGGCGGAGCGCTTACGCGAAGCGAAGAAGCGATGGGGGTGTTCCTACTTCGTTCCAAAAATGCGGTCTCCCGCATCACCCAGACCCGGCACGATGTAGCCATGCTCGTTCAGGCCTCGGTCTACCGCAGGGGTGTAGATCGGCACATCGGGGTGGTGGTCGTGGAAATTTTGGATCCCCTCGGGGCACGACACCAGACACACGAAACGAATGGAACGGGGCCTGGTCTGCTTCAACCGGTCAACCGCCCAAACCGCCGAGTTACCGGTGGCGAGCATCGGATCCAGCACGATCACATCGCGCTCGTCCATGCCACTGGGCATCTTGAAGTAATACTCCACCGCCTTCAAAGTGACCGGATCGCGGTACAGGCCAATGTGGCCCACACGCGCGGCGGGCAACACCTGCAGCATGCCATCCAGGAAGCCGTTGCCTGCCCGCAAAATAGACGCGAGCACCACTTTTTTGCCATCAATGATCCGCGAGGTCATTTTCTCCAGCGGTGTCTCGATCTCCACCTCCTGCATCGGCATGTCGCGCGTCAACTCGTAGGCCAGCAAGATGCTGATCTCGTGCGCCAGCTCGCGAAAGCTCTTGGTGCTGGTGTCTTTGCGGCGCATCAGCGTGAGTTTGTGTTGGACCAGCGGGTGGTCAATGAGGTGGACGTCTCGGCTCATGGGGGTTCTTTCAAGAAACGATGGGGGTGGCGACCGACCGGCACAGACCCCGCTCGGTAGGCACTTGAGAGTGGGTGAAGTTTATGCCCGAACCCGTGCCGGCCGGCCACCTCGGCGGGCTCGGTGCAGCACGCGCCGCACCCATGGCGTTGGCGCTCCTGAAGGTGCGCTCAGGCGGGGCCGTGTTCGACAGTTACCGCAGCCACCGGGGCAGGCGGCACGGCATCGAGCAACAAGCGCTGGGCATGCGCGTAACAAAGAAAACGCTTGTTGGTGGCCCGGCCTACGGCGCACAAACCCACACGTTGGGCCACATCCAGGCCCATCTGGGTAATGCCACTGCGCGACACGACCACCGCAACACCCATCTGGGCGGACTTGATCACCATCTCGCTGGTCAGCCGCCCCGTGGTGTAAAAAACATGGTCCACCCGTTCGGCCGCTGGACGCTGCTGCAACGCCATCCAGCCGGCGATGGTGTCCACCGCGTTGTGTCGGCCCACATCTTCCACAAACAATTGCAACGCATCGCCCCGAAACAAAGCGCAAGCGTGCACCGACCCGGCCGACTTGTAGGTGCTTTCCTTCAACCGAATCGCATTCAGGATGCCGTACAGCTGAGACTGGCGCAGCACCGCCTCATCCGGCAACCGAATACTCTCCACCTCGTCCATGAGGTTGCCAAACACACTGCCCTGTCCGCAGCCTGTGGTGACCACACGCTTGGACGTGCGCTCTTCTATGCGGTCAATGCCGTGGCGTGTCTTGACCGAAGCGGCGCCCACATCCCAGTCCACGGTGATGGACGCGATGTCTGCGACCGATCCAATCAAACGCTGGTTCAGCAAGTACCCCAACACCAACCATTCGGGATGCGCGCCCAGCGTCATGAGCGTCACCAACTCGCGCTTGTCCACATACACGGTGAGGTCGCGCTCGGCGGGAATCGAGATCAACTCGCGCTCGCCTTGCTGGTTCATGACCTCGACTTCGCGGGTCAATGGCGCACGGGCCTGGGTGAGTTGGGGCAACGGCATAGGACTGACCACAAAAATCAACACGAAAAAACTCAAAAGGCCGACACCCGAAGGCGCGGCCCTTTCAGACTTGCACGCGTCAAATACAACGCTTCAAACCAATCACTTGGCTGGGGTGACCACCGCAGCCGGTGCCTTGCCGCTCGGTGGGCTGGACGCTGCTGTGGAAGGCGAATGCGCACCAGCCGCTTCAACCGGCTTCGCCACCGCCGTGGCAGCGGCAGCCACATACGTAAAAGGACCCGGATCGGCGCAAGCCGGAGCGCCGGCTGAAGCAGGCTTCACCGACTTGCCGGTGGCGGCTGCGGTCTTGAAGTAATGACCAGCGACTCGGTCCATGGACAGGCACAGTTTGTAGCTGTCCACCTTGGCAGTCCACGCGGTTTTCGCTTTGGCTTCCTCTGCCTTGGCCTTGGCTTCGTCGCTCAACACGGGCACCGGCAACTTGGCTTGAGCCGAAAAAGCCAGGAACAGAGAGGTGCAAATAAGAAGGCGTTTCATGATCTTCCTAGACATATGAGGTCGTTCAGGCCTTGACGGGCTGGCTGGCCACTGCTCCAGCAGGGCTGTTGGCGCTGCGCTGAGCAGGAATCTTGCCGGCCTTGATGTCGTTGTACCAAAGTTCGTGGTGCTCCTTGGCCCAGGTTTCGTCTACATAACCCGTTTTCATGGCTTTGTAGGCGCCGTCCATACCCAGCGTACCCATGTAGATGTGACCCATGAACAAGGCCATCATCAGCACAGAGGCTGTGCCGTGGATCATGTGGGCCACCTGCATGTTGGCGCGGGTGTATTCCACTGCGGGGACGATCTTGTCCAGAAACACGCCAGAGCCCACCACCAGCAAACCGAACAGGAACACGCCGGACCAAAACAACACCTTTTCTCCAGCGTTGAACCGGTGAGAGGGCACTTCATGCCCACCGAACAGGCCACCGCCCTTGAGCAACCAGGTGAGGTCTTCCTTGCTCGGCAGGTTGTCCCGCGCAAAAGTCACGATCACCACCACGAGGGACACAGCAAACAGCGGACCGACGAAGTTGTGCACGTTCTTAAGGGCGAAGGCGAGCCAGCCAAACAGCGTGGCGCCAAGAACGGGCAGCAAGAAGAACTTGCCAAACGCCATGACGATGCCGGAGATGGCCAGAACCACGAATGCGATCGCATTGACCCAGTGCGCTGCACGCTCCACGTAAGTGAAACGCTCGATCACACGGCCGGTTTCCTTGCCATGCAGCGGGATGCTGCCCTTGCCCATGTAAAACAGGCCAATGGCGACTGCCACAATGATCAGCAAAGACCCACCGTAGGGAATTAACCAGTCATTGCGCACCTGGCGCCATGCTTCACCCGCGTTGGTCAGGCGAGAGCCTGGATACTGCACAAAGCCTTGAATCAGGTTGCCCGATTCGAGGTACGGCAGACTGCTGTAGCCAGTAACACCCTTGCCCACATCGCGCCACATGGGCGCGTTGTTGCCCGGCTGCACCTGCTTGCGCTCGGCATTGGCCTGACTGGCGTAGTTGGGGTCGGTGCTCGCGTCGGGTGCAATTTCAAAAATATTTGCACTGCGAATACCGCCGGATTCCGCCGGCGCCACCACCGCTGCCGGGGGCGCTGGGTCATCAGGTACAGGCTCAAGCTTGAGCGCCTGCGCACTGGCCCAGTTGCTGCTCAGGGCCAACAACGCCACCGCCCAGGTGTGCGGTGCCGCCAAGCGGGCGATCATGGAATTCGGGAACCATTGCATGAGGCGCTCCCTTTGTTAGTTGGTCATGCGGGTGTAGTCGTTTTGACCGTACTGGGCACGGGTCTTCAACTGCTGCTCCCAGCTGTTGCGATCACCCGCTTTCCAGCCTCCCTGTACGTACTGGCTGGGGCCCACCCCCTGATAAGGTGCTTTGTCCAGTTTGGTGCCGGAAGCGTTGAGCTCTTGCGGCTGCTCGCCGCAAGCAGACAGGGTCAAGGCGGCAGCCGCTATGGTGGCGAGAGTCAGCATGCGCTGGATCATGATTTGGCTCCTTGTGCAGTGCCATAGGCGGTGCCCCAGCCCCAGACTTCAGCACCTTTGCCGCGGCGCAGCACGCGGCTGCGGAAGATATCGGCCACGACGTCGCCATCGCCGGCGAGCAGTGCCTTGGTCGAGCACTGTTCAGCGCAAGCGGGCAGCTTGCCTTCGGCCAGGCGGTTGCGACCGTATTTTTCAAACTCGTCCTGGCTGCCGTGGGTCTCGGGGCCGCCGGCACAGAAAGTGCACTTGTCCATCTTGCCGCGCAGGCCAAAGGTGCCATTGCTGGGGAACTGCGGTGCACCAAACGGGCAGGCGTAAGAGCAGTAACCGCAGCCGATGCAGACGTCCTTGTCGTGCAAGACCACCCCTTCGTCGGTGCGGTAGAAGCAGTTGACCGGGCAAACCGCCATGCAGGGTGCGTCGCTGCAATGCATGCAGGCCACCGAGATGGATTTTTCTCCGGGCACGCCGTCGTTGAGGGTGACCACGCGGCGACGGTTCACACCCCAAGGCACCTCGTGCTCGTTCTTGCAGGCGGTCACACAACCGTTGCATTCGATGCAGCGCTCTGCATCACAGATGAATTTCATTCTTGCCATGTTTTTCTCCTGTTGCCGTGGGGCGGGTGCTTACGCACGCTCCACATTGCAGACCGTGGTCTTCGATTCCTGCATCATGGTCACGATGTCGTAACCATAGGTGGTGGCGGTGTTGACCGCCTCACCACGCACCACCGGCATGGCGCCGTCCGGGTAGTAGGGCTTCATGTCTTCCCCTTGCCAGCGGCCCGAGAAGTGGAACGGCAGGAACACGGTGTCGGGCGCCACACGCTCGGTCACCAGCGCCTGCACATTGATGCGCGCGCCGGTGGGGGTGCTCACCCACACGCGCTCGCCATTGCGAATGCCACGCTCGGCCGCTGCTTTCGGGTTGAGTTCGACAAACATTTCCTGTTGCAACTCGGCCAGCCACGGGTTGGATCGTGTCTCTTCGCCGCCGCCCTCGTATTCCACCAAGCGGCCAGAGGTCATGATCAGCGGGAATTTCTCGTGCACCTTGTCGTCCACGTTCTTCTGCTGAAGCGACTTGTAGAGCACCGGCAGGCGCCAGCGGGTCTTTTGGTCGTCATGGCTCGGGTACTTGGCCACCAGATCGGGGCGTGTGCCGTAGATGGGCTCGCGGTGCTGGGGAATCGCGTCGGGGAAGTTCCACACCACGGCACGGGCCTTGGCGTTACCAAACGGGTGGCAGCCATGGGCCATGGTCACGCGCTGAATGCCGCCCGACAGGTCGGTCTTCCAGTTCTTGCCTTCAGCTGCCGTTTTTTCCGCGTCGGTCAGGTCGTCCCACCAGCCCAGCTTCTTCAGCAACACGTGGTCGAACTCCGGGTACCCCGTGGTGATCTCTGAGCCGACCGAATGCGAACCGTCTTCGGCCAGCAAAGTGACACCCTCACGTTCCACGCCGAAATTGGCGCGGAAGTTGCCGCCACCGTCCATCACGTGCTTGGAGGTGTCGTACAAATTGGGCGAACCCGGGTGCTTGATGGCTGCCGTGCCGTAGCAAGGCCAGGGCAGGCCAAAGTAGTCACCGCTCATGTCGTAGCCGGTTTCCTTGTCCACCACCTTGCCCTTGCACTTGAGCGTCCTCACATCGAAGGCGTTCATGTTGCGCATGTGGGCCTTGAGGCGCTCAGGACTCTGGCCGGTGTAGCCAATGGTCCAGACCGAGGCGTTGATTTCACGCAGGATGTCTTCCACCACGGGCTCGTCCATGCCCTTGACTTTCTGCATCTTGTAGTTCTTGGACAGCTCGGCGGCAAAGCCCAGCTTTTCGGCGAACTGGTGCATGATCATGTGGTCGCTGCGGCTTTCCCACAGCGGCTCAATGACCTTTTCACGCCACTGGATTGACCGGTTGGATGCCGTGCAGGAACCACTGGTTTCAAACTGCGTGGCCGCAGGCAGCAAGTACACCGCGCGATTGGGGTTCTGGTCTTCCGGCTTGCCGGGCATGGCCGCCATGGAGGCCGTGGCCGACGGGTAAGGGTCCACCACCACCAGCAGGTCGAGCTTGTCCATGGCCCGCTTCATTTCCAGACCGCGAGTCTGCGAGTTGGGCGCGTGACCCCAGAAAAACACACCGCGCAGGTTGGACTCTTGGTCGATCAGCTCGTTGTTCTCCAGCACACCATCGATCCAGCGCGACACCGTGATGCCGGGCTTTTCCATCATGCCTTCGGCGTACTTGGACTTGATCCATTCGTAGTCCACGCCCCAGACCTGCGCAAAGTGCTTCCACGAGCCAGCAGCCAGACCGTAATAGCCAGGCAAAGAATCGGGGTTGGGGCCGACGTCGGTGGCGCCCTGCACATTGTCGTGACCGCGGAAGATGTTGGTGCCGCCACCGCTCTTGCCCACATTCCCCAGCGCCAGCTGCAAGATGCACGAGGCACGCACCATGGCGTTGCCAATGGTGTGCTGCGTCTGGCCCATGCACCAGACGATGGTGGCGGGTTTGGCTTCGGCCAGCATCTTGGCCACTTTGAACATTTGCGCTTCGGGCACACCGCAAGCTTCTTCCACCTTGTCGGGCGTCCACTTGGCCAGCACGTCTTCACGCACTTTTTCCAAGCCGTAGACACGGTCGTTCACATACTGCTTGTCTTCCCAGCCGTTTTTGAAAATGTGGTGCAGGAGACCGAACAGGAAGGGAATGTCGGTGCCGGAGCGTATACGCACGTACTCGTCGGCTTTGGCAGCCGTGCGGGTGAAACGTGGATCCACCACGATCATCTTGCAGCCGTTTTCCTTGGCGTGCAGCATGTGCAGCATGGACACCGGGTGCGCCTCGGCGGCGTTGGAGCCGATGTACAACGCGCACTTGCTGTTCTGCATGTCGTTGTACGAGTTGGTCATGGCACCGTAACCCCAGGTGTTGGCCACGCCGGCCACCGTGGTGGAATGGCAGATGCGGGCCTGGTGGTCGCAGTTGTTGGTGCCCCAGAAGCTCACAAATTTGCGCAGCAGGTAGGCCTGCTCGTTGTTGTGCTTGGAGGAACCGACGAAGTACACCGAGTCGGGGCCGCTGGCCTTTTTCAACTCGTTCATCTTGGCGGTGATCTCGGTCAGTGCGGTGTCCCAGCTGATGCGCTGGTATTTGCCGTTGACCAGCTTCATGGGGTAGCGCAGGCGGTATTCGCCATGACCGTGCTCGCGCAGCGCCGCACCCTTGGCGCAATGCGCACCCAGGTTGATGGGGGAGTCGAACACAGGTTCCTGGCGCACCCAGACGCCGTTTTCAACGATGGCATCGGTGGCACAGCCCACCGAACAGTGGGTGCAAATGGTGCGTTTGACTTCGATCTTGCCGGTGCCGTCGATCGAGCCGCCGGTGGCGGCCTTGGCTTTCTTCACCAGCGTGAGCTGGGTAGCGGCCAGGCCGACGCCCACGCCCAGACCCGAGCGGCGCAGGAAACCCCGGCGGTCCATGGTGGGCAAAGCCGCAGACAGGCCGCGCTGCAGACTGTGGACAAAGGAGGTGTGGGCGCGGGCACTTTGGGCGCCGGTACCAGACGTTTTTTTGGTCAGCAACATGGTGGTCTCCTGCCAGCTCAGATCAGGGTGGTTTTGTAGTACTGCTTGACGTGGTCAGACAAGCTGTAGCCACCGCCTTTTTCGGGCACCGGACGCGGCGCGACCGCGGCCGCTTCTTCGGTTTTGACGCGGGGGATGAGGACGGCGGCGGCGGCCAGCGCGCCAACGGTGCTGGCGCCGGCGAACAAGGTTCGGCGGCTCAGGCTGGTGCGGCCTTCGGTGGTCTCAGAAAGGGGCTTGCGCATGCGTGTCTCCTGGTTGAACAAACACCCTTTGCGTGCCAAGCGGCGGCGCATATGGGGTTTTTGCATAGGTGAAATCTAACCGGCGCACCGACTCCGCGCAAGCCGTGTATTGCTCTGGCGATTGGGGTTTGTACGCATAGCGCCCTCGCGCAGCGAGCCGGCGACTGCTCGGCCTGGCGCGCTTCCGATTTGATAGCCAGAAGCGTGCCATAAGACACCACTTATAGACCTCAAGCACGCACCCAAACGGGCTGAAGACTTGCTGCCACGGGCTTGCAAGGAAGAAGTCCCGGCGCGGTGGCGACTGGCCTTCGGGGATAACCCTGACGGCACTTCTGTGGAAGCGTCGGGCACACATCCCGCGTCGCGTTGTGCGTGCGACAACTTGTCGCACGTTGGGCGGTTTGTCGCACCGTTCAAATACCGCAAGCCCCGTCGGATTTTCGATAATACCCAAGTGATTTTGTAGGCTTCGTCCGTAGAATGCCGCCGGGTGGAACCCACCTTTTTCCCCTCCTCCCCCGAAAAACAGCTGGAAGGCTGGCCCGACTGGTCGATCCTGATCGTGGACGATGAACAGGGCATGCTCAATTTTTTGGTGAAAACGCTCGCGCCGCGCTGCCAACTGGTGATGAGCGCCGCCAGCGCTGAAGACGGCGCGCAGTGGCTGCGAACGCACCATGTGGACCTGGTGATTCTCGACATCTCGCTGCCCGGCAAAAACGGCGTGAGCTGGTTGAAAGAGCTGCGGGAGCAAGGCTTCAGTGGCGAGGTGATTCTGATCACCGCATTTGCCGACCTGGACACCGCCATCGAGGCCCTGCGCGCCGGCGCTTCCGACTTCATCTTGAAACCGTTTCGGGTGCCGCAAATCCTGAACGCCATCAAGCACTGCTACGAGCGCTCGCGCCTGCGGCGTGAAAACTTCGTGTTGCGCCGCGCGGTGACCAGCGCGCCGGGCCGCGGCCCGGCCTTGGTGGGCGCGTCCCCGGCCATACAGCACTTGCGCGAGTCCATCAGCCGGGTGGCGTCCGTCAACAGCACGGTGCTGTTGCAGGGCGAGTCGGGCACCGGCAAAGAACTGGTGGCGCGCGAACTGCACGCCCAAAGCGCACGCGCCATTGGGCCTTTTGTGCCGGTGAACTGCGCCGCGGTGTCGCCCGAGTTGATCGAAAGCGAGCTGTTTGGCCACGCCAAGGGCGCGTTCACCGGCGCCACGCGCGCGCGCGACGGCCTGTTTCACTACGCCCAGGGCGGCACGCTGTTTCTCGACGAAATCGCCGAGCTGCCGCTGCCCATCCAGGCCACCTTGCTGCGGGCCATTGAAGACCTGAAGATCCGCCCTGTGGGGAGTGAGCAGCTGATGCCGGTGAACCTGCGCATCATGGCCGCCACCAACCGCCACCTGGCCGACGAAGTGGCCGCTGGGCGTTTTCGCAAAGACCTGTACTTTCGCCTTAAGGTGGTGGACTTGAGCCTGCCGCCATTACGCGAACACAAGGAAGACATTGCCGAGCTGGCGGCCCATTTCATGACGCAGCTGGCGCCCTCACTCGGTGTTGAACCCTTGCAGATCAGCCCCGAAGAAATGCATTTTCTGGAACAGTACGACTGGCCCGGGAATGTGCGCGAACTGCGCAACCTGATCGAGCGCTCGCTGATCCTGGGCGTGCTCAACGTGTCGGCCTTGTACCCCAGCACCACCACGCCACGCAGCAGCCAACCCGGCGCCAGTGGCCAGCCCACCGACTTGCACACGCTGGAAAAGCAGCACATCCTCTCGATCCTGGAGTCGGTGCACGGCGACAAGACCCGTGCGGCGCAGTTGCTGGGCGTGTCGCGCCGCACGCTGGAGCGCCGGGTGGCCGAGTGGGCAGGGGCGTGAAGGCACCCCCACCGTGCTGCGCACGACCCCATCAATGGGGCGGCGCCTGCGGCCCGGCAAAACCGGTTCCGCGGCATCTCTCGGCCCAGACACTTCACGCGCAATGGTGCGCGATATGACGCGCCTCACACCCCGCTGGGTCGCCACCTCGGTGCGCAACAAGCTGCTGGCGATGGCGCTGCTGCCGCTGCTGGTGGCGTTTCCCCTGCTGGTGCTGGCACTGGCCATGTGGGGAAACGTGGCCTACGACCGGCTGCTGATCACCAAGGTGCGCAGCGACCTGGCGGTGGCCCATGGGTATTTCGACCAGGTGCTCACTGAAGTGGGCGCCGGTGCGCAGGGCGTGGCGAACTCGCAGGCCCTGTTTGCCGCCCTGCAGCAGCCCGATGCCGCGGGCAGCGATCTGCAGGCCCAGCTGACCGACGCCCGGGAGCGCCTGGGCCTGGATTTTTTGGTGCTCTACAGCCCACAGGGCCTTGCGCTGGCGCGCTCGGCGCCCACCGGCGTGGACGCCCCAGCCCCTGCGCAGCGGCCCCGCATGCCGCGCGAGTTGCAGCAAACGCTGCAAGACGACGGCTCCCCCAGCAAGGCCTTGCTGATGGTGATGGGACCGGACGCGCTGGAGGCCTTGGCGCCGCACTTGCTGCCGCGCGTGCAGCTGCCCGTGGTGCCCACACGCAACGCCGCACCCTCCGACCGCACGCGGGAAGACCGCGCGATGGTGGTGGTGTCCACCCTGCCGGTGCGCGACGCCACCGGGCGCACGCTGGCCCTGCTCACCGGCGGCCTGTTGCTCAACCAAAACCTCGACTTCATCGACCACATCAACCGCATCGTCTACCCCGACGGTTCGCTGCCCTTTGGCAGCCAGGGCACAGCCACCCTGTTTCTGGACGACGTGCGCATCACCACCAACGTGCGCCTGTTTCAAGACCAGCGCGCCATCGGCACCCGCGTGTCGCAAACCGTGCGCGACTCGGTGCTGGGCCAGGGCAACACCTGGCTGGACCGCGCCTTTGTGGTCAACGACTGGTATGTGTCGGCCTACAAGCCGCTGCTGGACGCCAACGCCCAGCGCGTGGGCATGCTCTATGTGGGCTACCTGGAGGCCCCGTTCCGGCAAATGCGCTACGCCGCCCTGGCGGTCATCGGGCTCATTTTTCTGCTGGTGATGGCGCTGTCGGCCTGGTTTTCGGTGCGCTGGGCGCGCAGCATTTTCCAACCCGTGGAACGCATGAACCGCACCATGCAGCGGGTGGAAGAAGGCCAGCCCAACGCCCGCGTGGGCGCCCTGCCCGTCCGCGACGAACTGGGCGCTCTCGCCGCCCACCTGGACCAGCTGCTCGACGTGATCGATGACAAGACCCGCACCCTGCAACGCTGGGGCGAGGAGCTGGACCACAAAGTGGCCGAGCGCACCCGCGAACTGGAGATGAGCAACGCGTCGCTCCAGCTGGCCCAGCAGCAACTGGTGAAAAGCGAAAAACTCGCCGCCATTGGCCAGCTCACCGCCAGCATTGCTCACGAAATCAACAACCCCATTGCCGTCATGCAAGGCAACCTGGATCTGATCCGCGAAACCCTGGGCAACCACAGCCAACCGGTGCACGGCGAACTGCGGCTGCTGGACGAACAGGTCGAGCGCATGCGCCTGATCGTCACGCAGCTGCTGCAATACGCCCGCCCCACCGAATATGCCGGCTACGTGGAAACGCTCGACCTGAACCGCACCGTGGACGACTGTCTGGTGCTGGTGGCCCACCTGCTGGCGCAGACCCGCATTGAAGTGCAGCGCCACCTGCAGGCCACCCGGCGCGTGGGCTTCAACCGCCAGGAACTGCAACAGGTCATCATCAACCTGCTGATCAACGCCATACAAGCCATGCCCACAGGCGGCGTGCTGCGGCTGGAAACCCGCAACTGCGTGCTTTCAGCCGGCGACACGCCGAAACCGGGCGCCCAGCTGTGCGTGGTGGACAGCGGCCCCGGCCTGACGCCCGACGTGCAAGAGCGCCTGTTTCGTCCGTTCTTCACCACCAAAAACGACGGCAACGGCCTGGGCCTGTGGATCAGCATGGGCCTGCTCGAACGCTACGGCGGCCACATGGAAGCCACCAACCGCATCGACGGCACCGGCGCCGCCTTCACGGTGCAGCTGCTGACCGAACCGCAGGCGCCAGCGGCGGTGAACACACGGGATGGACGGCCGGGGAGCGATGTGAACGCCCCGCAGTGAGCCGCCAAGGCCACAGGCACAGCGTGGCGTGGCGTGGCGTGGTGCGGCGGTTCCCCTTGACCCCGACCATCAACCCACCATAAAGAAAAATGCGGTCAGGGACTGGCGGCCAAGCCCGCCGCAGCGAGCAGTTCTGTGGTCACATGGGCGCCGCCCCACCAGAGCAGCACCACCGAAGCCACAGCCACCAGCGTCACCAGATGGCCGGCCAGCAGCATCAGACCATCACGCAAACGCAGTCCCCAGGCGATCAGGATGATGGCCAGCGCGGGCAAGACATTGTCAAAACTGATGATGGGCACGGGCACCATCATGGCCAACCCGACCGCCGACAGCATGACGCCGTTGAACACCCGGGCCGACGGTTGCGACAGCGACAGCAGGCGGGGCCGCCCCACCCGGGCGATGACCCGCACGACGCGCCCGACCATGCGGATGAGCAGCGCCTGAACGCGGCCATGAAGCTCCCGCCGACCCAACCACGCGGGCAGGGGCACCGACCGACCCAGGCCAAGACCACAAGCGATCAGCAAACAGAACGCGCCCACGGCGGTGGCCATGCCGGGCAGCGCCACGGGAAACAGCAGCGGCATGGCCAGCAACGACAACCACACCAGCCTTTGTCGGTGGTGGGTGCCCACGGTATCGGCGAAAGTACCTCCCATGGAAGCCAGATGGCCCACGGCCATCCGCTCGACAGCTGCGCGACGCCGGTCTTGGGGCAACCCGGGTGGGCGGTTGGGTGAGGGGCTTGTGCTTGACACGGTTTTATACAAGAGTGAATTGCTGGTGAGGAAAGAGACAATAATGTGAGCATGAGCCGATGGGCCCGTTAAAAAAAGATCCCTGTGGCGAACGCCGACATCGGAAAAAACTGAACACCTGGCGGGGTTTACACGCAAACTCAAATCACCCGGCCGCCAGCACCCACCTGCGGCCAACCACAGGCGTCCGCCCAACGGCATTCAGAGCAGCCCCGACATGCCCAACACACGAAGCGCCAACGCCGTCCGCCTGGAATTTGCACCCGGCTCCCTGGTTCAGACCAACCTGTCGGGCGCGGCCTTCACCGGCGACTGGCTCTGGGTGGCCGGCGACGAAGCCTGCGGCCTGGACCGCCTGCGCCGACTCGATCCCGTTGGCAGCGAAACCTTGCGCTTCGGCGAGGTGCGCGACTTTCCCCTGGCCGATCTGCTGGACCTGCCGGGCGCCGCCGATGAAGAAGCCGACCTGGAAGGCATGGCCGTGGCCGATGGCTACCTGTGGGTGGTCGGCTCCCACGGTCTCAAGCGCAAGAACATCAAGCCCGACCGCGCCCACGCCGACAACGCCAAGCGGCTGGCCAAGGTGGCGCTCGACGCCAACCGGCGCCTGCTGGCCTGTCTGCCGATCGAAGCCGACGCCCAGGGTGCGCCCTGTCTGTTGAGGCAAGCCACCGATGGCCGCCGGTCGCTGCGCCTCAAGGGCGATGCCCAGGCGAACCTGCTCACCCGCGCGCTGGCCCACGACCCCCACTTCGGTCCCTACATGGCGATCCCGGGCAAGGACAACGGCTTCGATGTGGAAGGCCTGGCGGTCGACGGGTCCCGGTTGCTGCTCGGGCTGCGCTGGCCGGTGCTGCGGGGCTGGTCGGCGCTGCTCGAGATCCGGATCGAAGTCCGCGCCGACGATCTGCGCCTGGCGCCGCTGGACGACAAGGGCACGCTGGTGCGAAAACACTTCTTGCCGCTCGATGGGCTGGACATTCGCGACCTGCATTTCTCCGGCGACGACCTTTACATCCTGGCGGGACCGACCATGGTCCTCAACGGCGATATCCGGGTCTTCAAGTGGCCGCTGGCGCGCGCCGTGATGAACGCCAACCGCGAACCGGTGCGCGTTGAAGGCGCGCTGACCGAGGCGGTTTCGCTGCCCCACGGGCGTGGCACCAACCGCGCGGAGGCGATCTGCGATTTGCCCCCGACCATGGCCGGCAGCAAGCCGCGCTGGCTGGTGCTGTACGACGCGCCGGGCGCCGACCGTCGCGACGGTGAACACACCGTCTTTGGCGATCTGCTGCGACACGACTGATGGCGTCCAGCGTCACACCCACACCCGCCGACAGCGCGCCGCCCCTGGATACCGCAGCAGCCCTGCTGTTCATCATCAACGCCTCTTCGGGGGCCCAAGACATTGATGCCAAGCGCGCCGTGATCGAATCGATCCTGGGGGCGCGGGGCCGCCGCGGCGAGCTGTTGGTTTGCCAGCCCGCCGAACTGGCTCGGGTGGCTGCCCAAGCCGCTGCAAAGGCCGTGGCCAACCACACGGCCGTGGTGGCGGTGGGCGGCGACGGCAGCCTGAACGCGGTGGCCCAGGCCGCGCACGCCACCGGTTGCCCCATGGGCGTCATCCCCTACGGCACCTTCAACTACTTCGCCCGAACCCACGGCATTCCCACCGATCCGGCCGCTGCAGCGCAGTTGCTGCTGGACGCGCAGCCGCTGCCGGTGCAGGTGGCGGCCATCAACGACCGGGTGTTCCTGGTCAACGCCAGCCTGGGCATCTACCCGGAGCTGCTGCAGGACCGCGAAACCTACAAAGCCCGCTTCGGCCGCAGCCGTTGGGTTGCGTTTGTGGCGGCCTGCGCCACCCTGCTGCGGGCACAACACAAGCTGCGCCTGCACATCGAGATGGGCGGCCGGGCGCGCGACGTGCAGACCCTGACCCTGTTCGTCGGCAACAACCGGCTGCAACTGCAGCAGTTCGGCGCGAACCCCGCAGACACCATGGCCGGCACACCCGGCCACGGCAGCATGGCCGCGCTCATGCTGCGTCCCATCGGCACGATGTCCATGATCGGGCTGATGCTGCACGGCGCCATGGGCCGGCTGGGCGAAGCGGCCGGCGTGGAGAGTTTCGAATTCCAGCACATGGTGGTGCGACCCAGGCTGCTGCCCGGCCGGCACGAGGTGGTGGTGGCGTTCGACGGCGAGGTGGCGCGGATGCGCGCACCGATCGACTTCCGCGTGCTCGAAAAACCGCTGTACCTGCTGCAAGATCCCCACGCTGCCGGCGCGGCCGCTGCCACGGCAGCCGATGAAGAGGCGGCGCCATGAGCGTGCTGCTGCAAATCTCCGACACCCACTTCGGGACCGAGCAACCGCAGGTGCTCGAAGCGCTGGTGGCACTGGCCGCGCAACAGCAGCCCGATCTGGTGGTGCTCTCGGGCGACATCACCCAGCGCGCACGGCCAGACCAGTTTCGCGCCGCCAGGGCCTTTACCGACCGGCTGGGCGCACCGGTGCTCGCCGTCCCCGGCAACCACGACATTGCGCTGTTCGACCTGTGGTCCCGCCTGACAAAACCCTACGCGCGCTACGCCACGGCCTTCGGCAGCGATACCGAGCCCACGCACGCGTCGGCGGACTGGCTGGTGATCGGCGTCAACACCACACGCGCCTGGCGCCACAAAAACGGTGAGGTGTCCACCGCGCAGATCGACCGGGTGGCCCGGCGGCTGAGCATGGCCAGCCCGGGGCAGTTGCGTGTGGTGGTGGTGCACCAGCCACTGGCCGTGACCGAGGCGCGCGATCGGCCCAACTTGTTGCGTGGCCACGCCGAAGCCAAACGGGTGTGGGCGGCCGCCGGGGCCGACCTGCTGATGGGCGGCCACATCCACCTGCCCTACACGCTGGCGCTGAACGGGTTGGCGCGACGGATCTGGGTGGTGCAGGCAGGCACCGCCGTCTCATCGCGCACGCGCCCAGGCGTACCCAACTCGGTGACCCTACTGCGCTGGGGCGATGGGGCTGGCAAACGAGGCGAACCGCCACAAGCCCAGCCCGAAGCAGGACGCCGTTGCCGCATCGAACAATGGGACTTTGCGCGCGAGGAGCGCGCATTTGTGTGCGCCGAGGTCACCGCCGTGCAGCCCGAGCATTAGGCCGCGTGACCTTGTCCCTGAACCCCGCATCCCATAGCAAAGCCACAAATCGACCTGCAGTCAAGTGCCCTGCACTTCGGCATTGAGCCCGTTTTCCGGGGACAAGGTCAACGAGAGCCTGAACGGCCCATGGGCTGGTCAAACCATTGGGGCGGGTACGGGTTCGGTGGGCAGCGCACTCAGATCAGCAGGGCCACGACAAAAAGGCCCACCATGATAAAGGCCAAAACCACCTTGGCGATCAGCCCCAACATGATCCCGACCCAGGTAGCCACCCCAACCCTGACGGCACGCGTCTGGTCTTTTCGGGCCAGGTACTCGCCCACAGCGGCGCCGACCAAGGGCATGAACAACACGCCCACCAGACCCATGAAAAGGCCCACCACCGTGCCCACCGCCGCACCCAGCAGTGCCTGCCTGCTGGCACCGGCTTTCTGGGCCCCCATGAGCCCCGCCACGTAGTCGAGCCCCCAGGCCAGCACCGCCAGCACGCTGACCACCACCACCGTGGTCGTACCCACCCGCGTGAAATCGTCGATCCAGGCCCCGAGCACAATGCCGCCCCACACCAGCACCGTGCCCGGCACCACCGGCAGCACAGTGCCCGCCAGGCCCAACGCGATCAAGGCCGCACACAAAATCCAAAGCAAGGTGATTTCCAAGGAAACCTTTCAAAATCAAGGGAGAACCAGACAGGCCAGCAAAGTAATCGGCCCACACGCGCCGCCCATCGCTCCGAAGAAACACGTGGGGTTGGCCGGCTGAATAAGACAGGGTGGAGCGCAACACCGGCGAAGACCGGCATGGCGATGGTGCATATTACCCGCGACTGACCGTGGTCACGGGCTGCGTCATCGACATTGGAGCGCCTGTGGCGGGCTTTGATGGCCTGGCGCAGACGTCCCGTTTGAGCGCGTGATCAAGACGACGGACGCGAGCCGGTGCCACGCTCCACTGCTCACGATGGAGGATGTCATGGCACAACGCAAGCGGCCCACCACACGGTCGGCCATCGCGCTGCCCCACCCCAACGCCGCCGGTATCGACATCGGCAGCGCCGCACACTTCGTGACCGTGCCGCCAGACCGCGACGCCGAGCCCGTGCGCGAGTTCGCCAGCTTCACCACCGACCTGCAGCGCCTGGTCGATGGGCTCGATACCTGCGGCGTGGACACCGTGGCCATGGAGTCCACCGGCGTCTACTGGATACCCTGTACGAACTGCTCAAATCGCGCGGCTTCACCGTGCTGCCGGTCAACGTCCGCCATGTCAAGAACGTCTCCGGCCGCAAGAGCGATGTGCTGGACTGCCAGTGGTTGCAGCAACTCATGCGCTTTGGTCTGCTGCACGGTGCCTTCCGCCCGGCCGAGCAGGTCTGCGTGCTGCGCTCGCTCAGCCGCCAGCGCGCCATGCTGCTGCGCAGCCTGGGCCGCTTCGTGCCGCACATACAAAAGGCCCTGCCCCCGATAAACATCCAACTGGTCAACGTGATCTCCGACGTGGCTGGCGAGACGGGGCAGACGATCCTGCGCGCCATCGTCGCCGGTGAGCGCGATGGCCTGGCTTTGGCCCAGCTCAGGAACGCGCGCATCCGCGCCAGCGAGGACGAGATTGCCCAGAGCCTGCAAGGCAGTTGGCGCGCCGAGCACCTCGTTGCCTTGAAGCAGGCCCTGGATGCGTTTGACTTCGGCGGCACCCACCTGAGCCGGCCCCTGTACCGCTCTGATGGCGCTCCAGCCACCTGCATCAAACCGATCAAGGGTTCCTCGCATTGTGAGGTGACTCAGCCCGGTCATCGAGACGATCCACACGATCGTGATGACCTGTTTGGACAGCCTCATGACCGGCTTGCGCCGATCGTGAAGTGGGTCCAGTGCTTGATCTCTCGCGCTTTCTTTTCCCATGCCTCCCATCAGGAAAAGAGGAGAAAGTGGAAACTTTATCGGGCCTTGCCTACATCTTGAAAAATAAGGGGCGAGGGTCTCTCGGTTCATGTGCGGAATGGGCGTTGAACCGAGGGCGATTGGCGAGCCCGGAGAAACATCGGCAAAAAAACCATCGGCTGCGCGGCGCAGCACCACCGACACATCACCCCAGCATGTCAAAGCCCTGAATTTCAACCGCCACAAACGCCCGGGTGAACCCCGCCAGGGCGGCATAGAAACGTGCCTTGGGGTGCGCGGCCACGGTGTCGCACATGGTGTGTGCCCAGGGTTGCAGGTGGGCGTTGAAGAACTTTTGTTGTTGGGTCAGGTTGGCCACTTCAACTTCATCGCCCGCGATCAGGTAGCGCATGACTTCGCACAGGTAGGCGAAATGGTCTTCGGTTTCTGACATGGTGTCGTCGCGCCCGAGACCGAGCGCGGCCAGGTCACCTCGCAAGGCGGCCAACGGTTTTTCGTTCAGGAAACCGCTGAGGTAGTGCGAGCCAAACAGGAAAATTTCGGGCTTGCCGACGCCGCCAAACAGGGCGTCGAACTCCGCGGCCACGGCAGCGTCGTCCAGCGCGCGGGCGGCGGCCACCAGGTCGCGCCAGGGTTCTTCCAGGAAGCCGCCGGCGGCGGGGGCTTCGGTCACGGCCACGCGCAGTCGGGTCATGAGCTCGGGCGTGGGCGCGGCGTAGTACAGCGCGGCCAGCAGGCCGTACACCTCGGCGCGGGCGGTTTCTTCGTCAAGGGCGGAGGACACAGGGATCTGATCGTTCATATCGTTTGCTTGTTCGGCTCGCTCATCACCACTGAAGCGGCATTGCCAAGGACCAGCCAAGACGCGCCGTGGAACTGGCTTTGCCAGGCCACAGGCGTGGTCACACTGGGGGGGGGGAAGACGCGCAGCGGCGCAGGGGGGCTACATATCCGAGATACGGGTTTCGCCCGGATTGGAATAGATGTCCACCACGCGGCAGTCGCCGCACATTTTCAGGCGCTCCAGCGCTTCGCCCTGGAACATGGCGTGGCCGGCCAGCTTGCCCAGCATGACTTCAATGCCTTTGAGCGTGCCAAAGGGTTTGCTGCAACGAATGCACTGGTAGGGCTGCGCTTCGTTGAGCACGCGCTGTTGTTTGCGCTGCTCGGACAGCAGCAGACGCGGGGTGAGCGTGATGGCGTTTTCGGGGCAGGTGCTGGCACACAGGCCGCACTGCACGCAGTTTTTTTCAATGAACCGCAGTTGCGGGCGCTCGGGGTTGTCCTGCAACGCGCTGGCCGGGCAGGCGCTGACACAGCTCAGGCAGAGGGTGCAGGTGTCCTTGTTGACGGCGATGCTGCCCAGGAGCGATGCGCCGGGCAGGGCCAGCGCATCGCCGGCCTGGGCGCGCTGCGGGTGGGTGGCGCTGTCTTGCAGCAGGTGGTCGATGGCCAGCTCGACGGTGGCGCGTTTTTCGGCCTGCACGGCAAAGCTCGCGCGGCGTTTCACGCCCTGTGCCGTGGCTTCGCCCAGAGCGGCGTCGAGCGCCATGAGGTCGCGGGCATCGCGCGCTTCGAGCAGCTTGAAGTGTTGGCCGCTGTAGCCCAGGCCACTCACGATGGCCTGCGCCACCGCCATTTGATCGACCACGGCGTCGCGGTACTGCGGGGCTTCTTCGCCAGTCATGAGCACCCACACTTGAGAGGCACCGTAGGCAAAAGCGGTGAGCCACACGTCGAGCCCGACCGAGGCGGTGTGCCACAGCGGCATGGGGATGACGCGGGCGGGCACGCCGCGCACGGATTTGTCGAGCGCGGCGGCACGACCCAGGTCGCTGATGAGGGCGGCGCCGGCTTCCTGGCTGTGCAGCAGCAGCGCGGCGTCTTTGCCGCCGGCTTTGGCGTAGGTGGCGAGCAGGGTGCGCAGTTTCACGCCCTGTTCACTGGCGCGGGGGTAGGCGTAGCTCAGGGCGCCGGTGGGGCACACCGTGGTGCAGGCGCCGCAGCCCACGCAGAGGTTGGGGTTGACGACGATCTGGTTGCGCTTCACGTCGCTGCTGATGGCGAGCGCCGAGCAGATGTCGACGCAGGCGTTGCAACCCACGGTTTCGTTGCGGCTGTGGGCGCAGATTTTTTGTTTGTAGGTGAAAAACTTGGGTTTTTCAAACTCGCCCACCAGGTCGCGCAGTTTGATCATGGCCTGCATGGCGGCGGCGTCGTTCAGGCCACCGGGCAGGTGCGCGTAGCCTTGCGGGTGCGCGTGCTGGCTGAAGGCTGGCGCTTTGCGCAGGTCCAGCACCAGGTCAAATTTTTCGTGGTGGCTTTGTGGCGCGCGCTGGAAGTTGATGGCGCCCACGGCTTCACAGGCTTTCACGCAGTCGCGGTGCGACTGGCAACGGCTCATGTCGATCTGGTAGTCCAGACCAATCGCGTCTTCTGGGCAGGCGGCCACGCAGGCGTTGCAGCGGGTGCACAGGTCCAGATCAATCGGATTGCTGGTGGTCCACTGCACGTCAAACGCGCCCAGCCAGCCGCGCACCTGCGGCAGGTCACCGGCCACGACCGGGAAGCGGCGCGCCTGCATGCCGGCACCGCCGGTGGCCATGAGCGTCACGTCCAGCACATCGGCCACCAGGGCGGCGGCGCGTTCGGCGTCTTCCAGTGCGCCCATGACCAGCAGGCGCCCGGCGCTTTTGTAGGTCACGGTGGGCACGGGCTCGGCGTCGGGCAGGCGTGCGGCGGCCAGCAGGGCGGCCATTTTGGGCGTGGCTTTGGCGGCTTCACGGCCCCAGCCGCCGGTTTCGCGGATGTTCACGAAATGGATGGGCCGCACGTCCAGCGACACGGCGCCCTCGGTCTGCTCGGCCAGTTCGGTGAACAGGCGGCTTTCTTGCGTGCAGGCCACCACCAGGTCGTCGCTGCTGCGGCAGGCCTTTTGAAAGGCCGGCGCATCGCGGCGGCACAGCGTGGTGTGCAGGGTCAGGTCTTCATCCAGCGCCTCGCCCAGGGCTTTCGCGTTCAGGGGCATGGTCTGGTTGCAGTTGCAGATCAGCGTGGTCATCGTGGTGTTCGGGTTGTGCCGGCGCGGTGGCTGCGCCGGTGGGGGTGTCGGGTGCGGCTTCAGACTCAGCGCCGGTGGTGTCGGCTGGGGGCTGCGCTGGCGCGTCGCTGTCGGTCGGTGCCGCCTGGGCCGCGGCGTCGCTGGCCGGGGCCACGGCCACTGCGGCGGGCTTGGCCTCGTTGGGATCGTCCACCAGTTTCAAAAACTGGGCGCCCACCATTTTGGCCATCATGGCCGCCGACAAGGGGCTGGGCTGGGAATAGTCGTCGATGTAGATGTCGAGCCCGTCCATCACGTTGTAGTGCGGGTCGGTGAAAAGCTTCTTCATCGCGGCGTTGCGCACCTCGGCGGGCACCTGGCGGCCAATGAAAGGCTTGAAGTCGGCGTCGCGGGTGAGCTGGGCCACGTCGTCCAGCGTGAGCATGGGGGGCTTTTCAGACACCGGCTGAGGCGGTGCTGCGTCGGCGGGCGGCTGGGCGCTTGTTGACAGATCCGGGGCCTGCGGCCTTGCAGCGCGAGCCATCGACACCGGTGGCATGGGCGCGGTCGACTCGACCGGCAGCGGTTGGCCGGAGCGCACCTGAACCTTGCGGCGCGACCAGCGCGAGAAGAAATTGTCGTCTTCGGTTGTCATGATCTCGTCGCCAACGGCACACCGGCGCTCACCAGGGTCGCGTCCATCTGGTGGCGGTCCGCCCGCGCACGCGCCACGCGCAGAAAGTCCATCATCATCGGACCGCTGTCGAGCAAGCCCTGGGTTTCTTCGCGGGGTGAAAGATGGAATTCGGGATGCCACTGCACGCCCAGCACATACCCGGGGCCCTCGTGGCGAATCGCTTCGATGATGCCGTTCTGCGGGCTGTAGGCTTCCACCACCAGACCCTCCCCCAGCCGATCCACACACTGGTGGTGGATGCTCGTGACGCGATGCAGGGTGCTGTTGCCATAGAGCCGCTGCAGCGACGATCCCGCCTCGAAATGCACGTCGTGCATCAGGCGGTCGTACCGGGCGGCGTCCTGGTGTCTGGAGGCACCGGGTCGCAATGAAGGGATGTCTTGCACCAGACTGCCACCGTAATACACGTTGATGAGCTGGGCACCCCGGCACACGCCCAGCACCGGCTTGCCCGCCTCGATGAAGCCACGCAGGAGGTCCAGTTCGTAGCGATCGCGAATGGCATCGCCCGCCCAGGCTGGATCGCGCAAGGTATCGCCGTAGGTTTCGGGGCAGATGTCGATACCGCCCTGAAGGACCAGCCCATCGAGCAAGTCGACGAGCTCGGTCATGGGCGCACGGTTGGTCGACAGGGGACTGGCCTCGTCGATAAAGGGCACCATCAGCGCCAGGGCCCCGTGGGCCATGATCCAGTGCGCCATGGTGCTTTCCAGGAACTGCAGCCGCTTTTGCGGCAGACCCAGCCCATCTGGCGGGCTGTGCAGCAGGCGGGCGCTGATGCCAATGCGAAGCGTCATGGTTGGGGACCTGTGCCGCGCTTTTCGGTTGAGATGCGCACCGGCCGGCCGAAACGGTCGGTGAGGGGTTTGAAGCTGTCCGGGCGCTTGCGGCGTTTGGGCTCGGGCTGGTAGGTGTGGTCGACAAAGGCGCGCAACCAGTCCACCGTATCTTCTTGCGCCGCCACCTGATCGACGCGCTCCTGTGCGTCGAGCCAGCGCCCGGCGTCGTGGTAACTGAGGGTCACGGTTTGCGGCACGGCGAGGGGCTCACCGTCCACCAGCCGGGCTTCATCGGGGCGCCACACCACCCAGAAGCAGGGTTTGGGACTGCTCAGGTTCAGAAAATAGCCTTCGGCGTCGTCGCGGAACAGCGTCACGCGAAAGCGCGGGAACAACCAGTGGGTGGCCCCATCCTGGCCTGGGTCGTCGATGGGTTCGACCGCCTGAGGTTCGTGCACCTCATCAGGCGCCAGATTGGCGGTTTCCTCGGGACTGCTGCGCAACAACACATCGGCCAGCACCCAGCGCCAGGCTTGCCAGCGGCTCATGGGGCCGCTGACCGGCTCGCGGCGCATGACCACGTCCACCTCGATGGCCGGGCGGTTTGGGGTCAGACTCATGTGGATTTCGGTCATGGTGGAAAGACCGCAATGTAAGCCATCCCGGACCAACGGGTCGGACCCACGGGGCTTTCCCCGCTGCCGGCAGTGCTTTCAGAGGGAAAACCCTGACAGAGAGGGAAAAAATGGGTGGCCAAACGCACCGTGTCCGGCGGGCACGACCCGGCAGACCCGCCAACGCACAGGGCTCGGTGACCAGCGATCGACCGCCCAACCGATCCAGCCGTCAGTAGGTTTCCAGGTGAAGCCGACCTTCGCGCTTCAGCGCAGCGCCCAGGGTGTCCCAGTTCAAACCCGCGTTTTTCGCCGCATCTCGCAGGGCGAGCACCACGCCCTCTTCCATGCTTTTCAGGCCGCACACATAGAAGTACGCGTTGGGGTCTTGCAGCAGGGGCACCAGGTCGGCGGCCCGTTCGCGCATGGCGTCTTGCACATAGCGCTTGGGCTTTCCGGTCTCGCGCGAAAAAGCGAATTCGATGTCGATGAAGTCCTTGGGCAGGTTGTTCAGCGGTCCGAAATACGGCAACTCGGCCGGGGTTCGGGCACCGAAGAACAGCATGAGTTTGCCGCCTTCGAACTTGCCTGAAGCCCGCTGGCGGCGGCGCCATTCGGTCATGGCGCGCATGGGTGCGCTGCCGGTGCCGGTGCAGATCATGACGATGCTGGACTTGGGGTGGTTGGGCATGAGGAAGCTGCTGCCGAACGGTCCGATCACCTCGACCTTGTCGCCGACCTGCAGGTCGCACATGAAGTTGCTGGCCACGCCGCGCACGGACTGGCCCTGGTGGTCTTCGAGCACGCGCTTGATGGTGAGCGACAGGTTGTTGTAACCCGGACGCTCGCCGTTGCGGGGGCTGGCAATGGAATACTGCCGCGCATGGTGCGGCTTGCCTTTGGCGTCCAGGCCGGGCGGGATGATGCCGATGGACTGACCTTCGAGCACCGGGAACGGCATGCTGCCGAAGTCGAGCACGATGTGGTGCGTGTCATAGTCGTGACCGGCCTGTTTTCCAACCTCGGTCACGCGCACATTGCCGGCCACGGTGGCGGTGACGGTTTTCTGTGCGGCCTTGGGTCCGTAGAGGTTGGTGTAGGCGTGGGCCGCACTCCAGGGCGGCACGCTGGCACCAAAAGCACCTGAGTTGAACGCGGTCTGCCCAGTGGGATCGACCACCACAGCGGCCTCGACCGCGGCCTCCGGTGCCGCCTCGCCAGCCGTGTCGTCGCCCACCAGCGCTTTGCGCTCTTCAGCCGAGAGTTCAGCAGGCAATGCGTCCCAGGTGAGTTGCTCGGCCAGCGAATAGGCCTTGATGCGCGGCATGGTGCGGTAGTTGTCGATCGAACCCGTTGGGCACGGCGAGATGCAGTCGTTGCACCAGTTGCACTTTTCAGCGTCCACCACGTAGTTGCGCGAGTCGTGCGTGATGGCCTGCACCGGGCAAATGGCCTCGCAGGTGTTGCAGCGGATGCAGATTTCAGGGTCGATCAGATGCTGCTTGATCGTGGTCACGGCCATGTCCATTGGGTTATCTCCGCCATGTTGGGTGAGCGTTCTATTGTCTGACTTCTAACGTCTAAGGGGTTGCGACTTCGTGATGACACCGCATGGGACGGGGCGACCAACTCCGCTCGTGTCCCCCACCGGCCGGCGGCCGGCTCCTCCTTGACCTCACTGCGCCGGTCACCCCGACCCATGCTCACCGGCGCGCGAAGTCAATGAAAACCTGAACACCAAGCACTTACCCGAAGCGAGTGATCCAACCGGGGATGCGGTGGAACCGGCTTCGCCGGGCCACTCGCATCGTCCCCCCTCCAAGCGCCGAAGGCGCGCCAGAGAGGGGGGAAGCCGCGTCAGCGGCGCAGGGGGGTGTCACGCAAACCGGACGTACTCGAAGTCCACCGGCTGGCGGTTGATACCCATCACCGGGGGTGCGATCCAGTTGGCGAACTTGCCGGGATCGACCACGCGGCCCATCAGGCTGGCGACAAAAGCGCGGTCGCTTTCGCTGGGCAGCCATTGGTCGCGATGGGCGTTCCATTCGGACTCGGAGATCACGCGACCCTCGGGCGACACTTTAACGCCCTTGAGCATGCCGATGTTGCGGTGGAAAGCCTTGTGCGGCACGGTCAGGCGGAAGGGGATGCCGGCCTTCTCGATCACCTTGTTCCAGCGCTCGACGCCGCCCACGCTGTCCTTGATGTAGTCGTCGCGCAGCACTTCGTTCAGCGCGTTGAGCATCGGCACTTCTTTTTCGACCAGCTGGCCGTTTTGCACGTTCAGCACTTTGTAGAACTGACCTTTGAGCACATGGTCGTCGGTGCGCTTGCCCTCTTCGTAGCGGCCCTTGAGGCCGGTGCTGTAGAAGGTGGCGGCGTTGCTGGACTCGTCGGCGCCAAAGAGGTCGATGGTCACCGAGAAGTGGAAGTTCAGGTAGCGCTGGATGGTCGGCAGGTCAATCACACCGGCGGCGCGCAGCTTGGCCGGGTCGTCCGTCTTCAACTCGTTCATCACCTGGCAGGTGCGGTTGATGACGCGGCTCACGCCCGACTCGCCCACGAACATGTGGTGCGCTTCTTCGGTCAGCATGAACTTGGTGGTACGGGCCAGCGGGTCGAAGCTGGACTCGGCCAGGGCGCACAGCTGGAACTTGCCGTCGCGGTCGGTGAAATAGGTGAACATGAAGAAGCTCAGCCAGTCCGGCGTCTCTTCGTTGAAGGCTTCCAGAATGCGTGGGTTGTCGGCATTGCCGCTGTTGCGCTCCAGCAGGGCTTCGCCTTCTTCACGGCCGTCCTTGCCAAAATACTTGTGCAGCAGGTACACCATGGCCCAGAGGTGACGGCCTTCTTCCACGTTCACCTGAAACAGGTTGCGCAGGTCGTACTGACTGGGGGCGGTCAGGCCCAGGTGGCGCTGTTGCTCGACGGACGCCGGCTCGGTGTCGCCCTGCGTCACGATGATGCGGCGCAGGTTGGCGCGGTATTCGCCAGGCACGTCTTGCCAGGCGGCTTCGCCCTTGTGGTCACCGAAGTGGATTTTGCGGTCCTGCTCGGCGGGGTTCAGAAAAATGCCCCAGCGGTAGTCGGGCATCTTCACGTGGCCAAACTGAGCCCAACCCTGGGGATCCACGCTCACGGCGGTCCGCAGGTAAACGTCAAAGTTTTGCGACCCGTCCGGGCCCATGTCGTCCCACCACTTCAGGTAGTTGGGCTGCCATTGCTCCAGCGCGCGCTGCAGCGTGCGGTCTTCGCTCAGATTGACGTTGTTCGGGATTTTGTCGCTGTAGTCGATGGTGGACATGTTGTGGCTCCTGCGGGTTTTTCGTTCGGTGGACTGTCGTTCGGTTGCGGCTGGCTCCACCGGGAAACCCACCGCACAACACGTGGCAAAAGGATCGGATCAGACGCGGTTCATGTCAAAGACGGCCTTGTCGCCTTTGCCGTAGACCTTCAGCGCACCCCTGTCGCCCACAGCGTTGGGGCGCTGAAAGATCCAGTTTTGCCAAGCGGTGAGGCGGCCAAAAACGCGGGTGGCCATGTTTTCTTTTTGCGCAAAACGCAGGTTGGCTTCGAGGCCGGTCAGGGCATCGGGCGACATGGATGCCCGCTCTTCCAGCGCCATGCGCACTTCGTCAGCCCAGTCGATGTCGTCGGGTGCGGCGGTCACCAGGCCCAGGGCCAGCGCAGCGTCGGCGTCCAGTGCCTTGCCGATAGCGCCGCGCGCGGCTTCCATCGGGCCAACCTCTTCATAAAAGCGGCGCTGCAGGCGCGACTGGTCGTTCACCATCGGCAGGAAGCCGAAGTTGAACTCGCTCAGCTGCAGCTTGGGCGCCTTGTCGGCGTCGTCGGGCAGGGCCAGCATGTAGGCGCGGTCGGCGCAGAAGGCCAGTTCGGCCAGCGTACCGGCGAAACAAGAGCCCTCTTCGATCAGGGCAAACAGGCTGCGCGACGACACGTCGAGACGGGCAAAGGTGCGGCGCAGCGCGCCGATGGTTTCGTTCACAAACCAGTGGTCTTTGTGCGCCAGCATCAGCGCGTCGTTGGCGAGCACGGCGGCGGCGGCGCCTTCGGTCTTCAAGATCCAGGTACCTATGTCGAGTTCGTTGGTGCGCAGACACAGGATGGCGTCATCCAGTTCGCGCGCCATCTGCAGCGGGTACCAGGCAGCGCCTGCGGCTTCGATGCCGACAATGTCGGTCGGCTGCGCGCCGCTCGGAGCCTTCAGGGTGATGGTGGCGTGGCGCTTGGCGCGGTCGATCGCCACATTCACGTGGGTGTAGGCAATGCCGTCGGCGCTGTCGGTGCGTTCAATGCGCGGCAGGGCCACACCCTTCGCCCCAGCGGGACGGTTGCTTTGTGCGGCCAGCTTGGCGGCGCGCTCGCTCACCGCGGCAGCAAACTGCTGCGGCTTGGCCACAGCGTCCACCAGGCGCCAGTCCACGGCCTTCTGGCCGCGCACGCCTTCGCTGGTGGTGCAGAAAATGTCGGCCAGATCGTGGCGCACGTGACGCTTGTCGGTCACGCGGGTCAGGCCGCCGGTGCCGGGCAACACGCCGAGCAGGGGCACTTCGGGCAGGCTCACCGCACTGGAGCGGTCGTCCACCAGCAAAATTTCGTCGCAGGCCAGGGCCAGTTCGTAGCCGCCGCCGGCACAGGCGCCGTTGAGTGCAGCCAGGAATTTGAGACCGCTGTGCTTGCTGGTGTCTTCAATGCCGTTGCGGGTTTCGTTGGTGAACTTGCAGAAGTTCACCTTCCAGCCATGGCTGGACACACCCAGCATGAAGATGTTGGCTCCGGAACAAAACACACGGTCTTTGGCGCTGGTCACCACCACGGTGCGCACTTCGGGGTGCTCGAAGCGCACGCGGTTCAGCGCGTCGTGCAGTTCGATGTCCACGCCCAGGTCGTAGCTGTTGAGCTTGAGTTTGTAGCCGGGGCGCAAGCCGGCGTCTTCGTCGATGTCAATGGACAGCGTGGCCACGTCGCCAGCGAAGGCGAGCTTCCAGTGGCGGTACTGGCTGGGGTCGGTGCGGTAATCAACGGCATTGGTGCTCATGTAAGTCTCCTGATTGTTGGGCTGCGCGGGGTAACAAAGGGGTGCCGACCTGCATTGCATCACCGGGGGCACCGAGTGATGTGAATAATATTGCAGCTTTTGAAAGACGTCAATGCATTTTTATGCATGTTACAAAATACCCAGCACCTCCCGCACCTGGGTGCGCAGGCCGTCAAAGGCGTCGTCGACGCTCTGGCCACTGGTGTTGAAGTGCAGGTCCGCCTTGGAATAAAAGGCCGAACGGCCCGTCAGAATGCGCTTGAGGTCTTCCATCGCTTCACGGCTGGCGGCCATGGGCCGCATGTCGCCTTGGGCGGCCACGCGCCCCATGTGGTCGGCCGGGTCGGCCTGCAGCCAGACGGTGGTGCAGTGCGTGAGCAAGAGGTTGAAGTTGGCCGCATCCGAAACCAGGCCTCCGGGCGTGGCGATCACCACCTCGGGATAGATCTGGATCGCCTCCTCCAGCGCGCGGCGCTCGTAGCGGCGGTAGGCTGGCGTGCCGTAGAGCGCATGGATTTCGTTGATGCTGCAGCCAGCGAATTTTTCAATCTCGCGACTCAGTTCCACAAAGGCATAGCCCAGGTCGTCGGCGAGGCGCTGCCCCAGCGTGGACTTGCCCGCACCGCGCAGGCCAATCAGGGCGATCCGGGCCTGGCGCCCGGCGTCGTTCGCCGGCGCCGCCTGCCCGTCCAGCAAACCGCCAATGGCCACACGCACGCGGCGCAGATCGGCCTCGTTGCGACGCTCCAGCAACTCGCGGATCAGCAGCCATTCGGGCGATGAGGTGGTCACATCGCCCAGCAACTCGGTGAGCGAACACTGAAGCGCCTGTGCCACCTGCAACAACACGAGGATGGAGGCGTTGCCGGTGCCATATTCGAGATTCGCCAAATGGCGCTCGGACACGTCGGCCGCCAGTGCCACGGCCTTGCGCGTCATGCCGCGGCGCGAGCGCAGCGTGCGCACCCGCTCGCCGAGCGTTACCAGAAACGGGTGGCGAGGCGGTTCGTCTGGCGCAGCGGTGTGGGCAGCAACTTCAGGTGCCAGATCCAGGGTGGCGGGTTCTTGCATGGGCGGCGATGGTTTAAGGGTTATCCCTAGGGGGCTTGCTTTCCCATGAAACATGCACTTTAATGCATGATTCAAAGGACGCAAAATAATGCATTTATAGCGTCAATCCCGCCCGGCGACCAGCCCTGTTGATCAACCCTCCTACCGCCCCGACATGAACTCCACAATCCTGCTCCCCAACTTCCTCGCCGGCCGCTGGCAAGACGGCACCGACCATGGCACCACCCTGCTCGACCCGGTGCTGGGCACGCCCCTGGTGCGCGTGAGCAGCACCGGTCTGGACCTGGCCGAGGGCTTTGCCTTCGCCCGTGAACAAGGTGGCAGCGCCTTGCGAGCACTCACGTACAAACAACGCGCCGCGCTGCTGGGTGAGATCGTCAAGGTCTTGCAGGCGCACCGCGACGCCTATTACGAGATAGCCACCGCCAACTGCGGCACCACCACCAAAGATTCGGCGGTGGACATCGACGGCGGCATCTTCACCGTGGGCTACTACGCCAAACAGGGTGAGGCGCTGGGCGACGCCAGGCTGCTGCTCGACGGCGAGCGCATCCGCATGGCCAAAGACCCGGTGTTCCAGACCCAGCACATCATGAGCCCCACGCGTGGCGTGGCTCTGTTCATCAATGCCTTCAACTTTCCGAGCTGGGGCCTGTGGGAAAAGGCCGCGCCGGCCCTGCTCTCGGGCGTGCCGGTGATCGTGAAGCCCGCAACCGCCACCGCCTGGTTGACCCAGCGCATGGTGAAAGACGTGGTGGACGCCGGCATTCTGCCCGCCGGCGCGCTCTCGGTGGTGTGCGGCTCGTCTGCCGGTCTCATGGATCAACTCGGTCCCTTCGATGTGGTCAGCTTCACCGGTTCGGCCGAAACGGCGCGCATCATCCGCAGCCACCCGGCGGTGGCGCAGCGCTCGGTGCGCTGCAACATCGAAGCCGACAGCCTGAACAGCGCCCTGCTTGACCCGGCTGCTGCCGCGGGTGACGAAGCCTTCAACCTGCTGGTGAGCGAGGTGGTGCGGGAGATGACCGTCAAGAGCGGCCAGAAGTGCACCGCGATCCGCCGCATCTTCGTACCGCTGGAACTGTTCGACGCGGCCGCACAGGCGATCTCCGCCAAACTGGCCAAAGTCACGGTGGGAAACCCGCGCACTGAGGCTGTTCGGATGGGCGCACTGGTGAGCATGGAACAGAAACGCAGCGTGTTGCACGGCATTGCCGAACTGCGTCACGAGGCTGAGGTGCTATTCGACGGCAGCGAGGTGCCCCTGATCGACGCCGACCCGACCACCTCCGCCTGCGTCGCACCCACCCTGCTCGGCCACCGCGACCCGGGACAGGCCACGACGCTGCACGAGGTCGAGGTGTTCGGCCCGGTTGCCACGCTGATGGCCTTTGAGGACGAAGACGAGGTCTGGGAGCTGATCCGCCGTGGCGACGGTTCGCTGGTGGCCTCGGTTTACAGCAACGACCCGGCCTTCATCGCACGTGCCGCCGCCGAACTGGGTTCCAGCCACGGCCGCGTGCACGCGGTTTCGCCCGACGTGGCCGCCGTGCACAGCGGCCACGGTAATGTGATGCCCATGAGCCTGCACGGCGGCCCAGGCCGCGCAGGCGGCGGCGAAGAGCTCGGCGGCCTGCGCGCGCTGGGTTTCTACCACCGCCGCAGCGCGGTGCAGGGCAGCACGGCAATGCTGGACGTGTTAGCCACCCAAGGCGTACCGTTCAAATATTGAACAGAGCAACCCCGCATCGCCTCCGGCGTGCCTTGCTGGCCGCAACTCCGTCGGAGACGATGTTTCTTTGCGCCCTTCAAACCCGCGCAGGCAGGTTTGAGCCACTGCCTTCAGCCCCCAAGGGGGCAACCACCGGCGGGCTTTCAAAGCCGGCTCCGGGGTGGTCTGGAACCTTGACACCCTCGCGCCGGATGCCCGATCGTCTGAGAAAGATACACAGGAGACAAGCCATGAGCCACACCGAAACCGCCGCCCCACCGGAGCGCTTCAACTTCGCCCGCCACCTGCTCGCGCTTAACGCCGGGCGGGCCGGCAAGACCGCGTTGATCGACGACGCCGGCTCGCTCACCTACAGCCAACTCGCCGACCAGGTGCAGCGCTTTTCCGGTGCCCTGCAAGCGCTGGGCCTGAAGCGCGAAGAGCGCGTGTTGCTGCTCATGCACGACTGCAGCGACTGGGTGGTGGCGTTTCTGGGCGCGCTGCACGCGGGCGTGGTGCCGGTGGCGGTGAACACCCTGCTTACAGCCAAAGACTATGGCTACATGGTGGCCAACAGCCGGGCGCAAGCGGCCTTCGTGTCGGCCGCGCTGCTGCCCACGCTGCAAACGGCGCTGGACGCTGGCGACCACGAGGTGAAGCACCTGGTGGTTTCGCGTGCGCGGGATGCCCTGCCTGCGGGCGCGCACGACCTGGCCGCGCTGGTCTCGGGGCACGCCCCGGGCGAGGGCGCCGACACCCACGGCGACGAGCCCGCCTTCTGGCTGTATTCCAGCGGCTCCACCGGCAGCCCCAAGGGCACGGTGCACACCCAGGCCAACCTGTACTGGACCGCCGAGCTCTACGGCAAGGCGGTGCTGGGCCTGCAAGAAAGCGACACGGTGTTTTCCGCCGCCAAGCTGTTCTTTGCCTACGGCCTGGGCAATGGCCTGAGCTTCCCGCTGAGCGTGGGCGCCAGCGTGGTGCTGATGGCCGAGCGGCCCACGCCACAGGCCACCTTCAAGCGCTTGGTGGACCACCAGACCACGGTGTTTTTCGGGGCGCCCACCGGCTACGGCGGCATGCTGGCATCGCCCGACCTGCCGGCCCAAAGCGCGGTGGCGTTGCGCCTGTGCTCGTCCGCTGGCGAAGCGCTGCCGCGCGACATTGGCGAGCGCTGGACGACCCACTTCGGCTGCGAGATCATCGACGGCATTGGCTCCACCGAGATGCTGCACATCTTTTTGTCCAACCGTCCGGGCGATGTGCGCTACGGCACCACCGGCAAGGCTGTGCCAGGCTACGTGGTGCAGTTGCGCAACGAAGACGGCAGCGTGATCACCGGCCACAACCAGATCGGCGACCTCTACATACAAGGCCCGAGCGCGGCGCTGATGTACTGGAACAACCGCGCCAAATCGCGCGACACGTTTCAAGGCGCATGGACCAAAAGCGGCGACAAATACACCCGCGACCCCGACGGCTACTACACCTACGCCGGGCGCAACGACGACATGCTCAAGGTCAGCGGCATTTATGTGAGCCCGTTCGAGGTGGAAGCCACGCTGGTGCAGCACCCGGCGGTGCTGGAAGCCGCCGTGATCGGCAAGACCGACGACGATGGACTGACCAAGACCAAGGCCTATGTGGTGCTGAAAGCCGGCGCTCAGGCGACCGAAGCCGAACTGCAGGCCTTCGTGAAAGAAAAGCTCGCGCCCTACAAATACCCGCGCTTCATCGAGTTCATGGACGAGTTGCCCAAAACCGCCACCGGAAAAATCCAGCGCTTCAAGCTGCGCGACATCGAAACGCAGCGGCTGTTCGAGCGCTGACGCGCGGCAGCCGGTTCAGTGGGCGGGCTCCTGCGCCGATTGCGGGAGCCCGAACACCCGGTCAAACACCCAGGTGAACACCACCGTGTAGACCAGGAAAAACACCAGAATGCCCAGGTCGGCCACCAAGGCCTGCCACCAGGTGATGCCCAGCCAGCCGGCCATGACGGGCACCAAAATCAGTGCCAGCCCACCCTCAAAGCCCACCCCATGTGCAGCCCGGCGCTGCCACGACCGGCCCTTGACCACCTGGCGGGATTCCCAGCGCTCAAAAAAGAGGTTGAAGGTGTAGTTCCAGGTCAACGCAATGCTGGACATGGTGACCGACAGCCCCAGCGAAGACAGCGGCGACTGCCCAAAAACCAGCACCAATATCGGTGTGACACAGGCGATGGCAAAGGTCTCGTACAGGACGGCCTGAACGATGCGGCGGGTGCGGGGGGGCAGCGACATGGGCGCAGGCTGTTGCCGGACTTTCGGTGGGAAAAAGAAAAGGGCCGCTTCGGCGGCCCAAGGGTGCGCAAGCGAAAGCGGTTCAGGTTTCTTTCGAAATCTTGATGCTCGGAAACTTGCTGGAAAAGTCTTTGGCGCGGGCGGCGATCTTGATCGCCACCTGGCGCGCCACGGCTTTGTAAATACCGGAGATTTCACCGTCCGGGTCGGCCACCACGGTGGGCATGCCGCTGTCGGCTTGCACGCGGATCTGCATGTTCAGCGGCAGTGCGCCCAGGTAGTCCATGCCGTATTCGGCCGCCATGTTCTTGCCGCCGTCGGCGCCAAAAATGTGCTCGGTGTGGCCGCAGTTGGGGCAGCAATACACCGCCATGTTTTCCACGATGCCCAAAATGGGCACCCCCACTTTTTCAAACATCTTGATGCCCTTGCGCGCGTCCAGCAGGGCAATGTCTTGCGGCGTGGTCACGATCACGGCGCCCGTCAGCGGCACGCGCTGGCTCAGGGTCAGCTGGATGTCGCCGGTGCCGGGCGGCATATCCACGATCAGATAGTCGAGGTCTTTCCAGTTGGTCTGGCGCAGCAGTTGCTCCAGCGCCTGCGTGGCCATGGGGCCGCGCCAGATCATGGCTTCGTCGCGGTCCACCAGGAAACCGATGGAAATCACCTGCACGCCGTAGTTTTCCAGCGGCTCCATGGTCTGGCCATCGGCGCTCTCGGGGCGGCCTTCCACGCCCATCATCATGGGCTGGCTGGGGCCATAAATGTCGGCGTCCAGAATGCCAACCTTCGCACCTTCGGCCGACAAGGCCAGTGCCAGGTTGACCGCCGTGGTGCTCTTGCCCACGCCGCCCTTGCCCGAGGCCACGGCAATGATGTTTTTCACCTGCGGCAGCAGTTGCACACCGCGCTGCACCGCGTGCGCGGTGATCTTCATGCTGAGGTTGACCGACACGTTGTCCACGCCGGGCACACCTTTGGCGGCGGCAATCAGCGCTTTGCGCAGCGATGGCATCTGGCTCTTGGCGGGGTAGCCCAGCTCGACGTCAAACGACACATCGCCGTCCTGCGTCTGCACGTTCTTCACGGCCTTGGTGGACACGAAATCTTTGCCGGTATTGGGGTCAGTCACAGCCTGCAGGGCAGCCAGCAGCGCTTGTTGGTCAACGGCCATTGTGGGGAATCTCCTGTGGGGAACGGTTTTTTGGTGTCGAAAGAGGTGGCGCGAAGTCTACCCGCCCGCCCCACCCCGCCCGATACACACAAACACCATGAGGACTTCCCCCCAACGCCTTGGCACAGTGGGGGCGTTGCGTGTCGGGCCAGCGCCAGACCCGGCATGCGCAAGCGGCCTAAAATCACGGGTTCCCCTGATAGAAAGCCCCTGCCATGAGCCCGAGACGCCTGTTCGTCACCACCGCCCTGCCCTACGCCAACGGCCATTTCCACATCGGCCACATCATGGAATACATCCAGGCCGACATCTGGGTGCGTTACCAGCGCATGCAGGGCCACGAAGTGCATTTTGTTTGCGCCGACGACGCGCACGGCGCGCCGATCATGATCGCGGCCGAAAAGGCTGGCAAATCGCCGCAACAGTTCGTGGCCGACATCGCCTCGGGCCGCAAGCCCTACCTGGACGGTTTCCATATCGGCTTTGACAACTGGCACAGCACCGACGGCCCGGAAAACCACCAGCTCGCACAAGACATTTACCGCGCGCTCAAGGCCAACGACCTGATCGAGACCCGCACCATCGAGCAGTTTTTCGACCCCGAGAAGAACATGTTCCTGCCCGACCGCTTCATCAAGGGCGAATGCCCCAAGTGCGGCGCGAAAGACCAGTACGGCGACAACTGCGAAAGCTGCGGCGCGGTGTACGCGCCCACCGAACTGAAAGACCCGTACTCAGCGCTCTCGGGCGCGGCGCCGGTGCTCAAGACGTCGGAACACTTCTTCTTCAAGCTGTCCGACCCGCGTTGCCTGGCCTTTCTGGACCAGTGGACGCAAAGCGGCGCGGTGCAACCCGAGGTGTTGAACAAAATTGCCGAGTGGATCGAACCCGGCCCGGACGGCAAACCCAAAATGGGCGATTGGGACATCAGCCGCGACGCGCCCTACTTCGGTATTGAAATCCCCGACGCACCAGGGAAGTACTTTTATGTGTGGCTGGACGCGCCCATTGGCTACCTGGCCTCGTTGAAAAACTATTTTGCCAAAACCGGGCGCGACTATGACGCTTTCATGGCCGACCCGACCACCGAGCAGTTCCACTTCATCGGCAAAGACATCATCACCTTCCACACCCTGTTCTGGCCCGCGATGCTGAAGTTCAGCGGCCGCAAGGTGCCCAACGCGGTGTTCGTGCATGGCTTCCTGACCATCAACAACGGCGAGAAGATGAGCAAGAGCCGGGGCACCGGCCTGAACCCCCTGAAATACCTGGAACTCGGCATGAACCCCGAGTGGCTGCGCTACTACCTGGCGGCCAAGCTCAGCGGCAAAAACGAAGACGTGGACTTCAACCCCGAAGACTTCATGGCCCGTGTCAACAGCGACCTGGTGGGCAAATACATCAACATCGCCTCGCGCGCGGCCGGCTTTATTTCCAAGCGATTTGACGGCCAGCTCGGTGCCGTGTCGGCCGACGGCGACGCCCTGCTGGACCACCTGCAAACCCTGGCGCCCACCGTGGCCGAGCTGTATGCCGAGCGCGAATACGGCAAGGCCCTGCGCGAAATCATGCTGCTGGCCGACCGCGTCAACGCCTACGTGGACCAAAACAAGCCCTGGGAACTGGCCAAGCAAGAAGGCATGGAAGGCCGGCTGCAAGACGTGTGCACCACCTGTATCGAAGCCTTCCGCCTGATCTCGCTCTACTTGAAGCCGGTGCTGCCCGCGCTGGCGGCCAACGTGGAAGGATTCCTGAACATCGAGCCCCTCACCTTCGCCGACGCCGGCCACCTGCTGGGCGCCGGCCACACCATTGGCACCTACCAGCACCTGATGCAGCGCGTGGACGTGAAGCAGCTGGATGCGCTGTTTGAACCCCCGCCGGCAGCGGAAGAACCCAAGACCGTGCCCGGTGGCGAGGCGATTGCCGACACCATCTCCATCGACGACTTCGCCAAAGTCGACCTGCGCATCGCACACATCGTGAACTGCGAAGCGGTGGAAGGCTCGACCAAGCTGCTGCGCCTGACGCTGGACGTGGGCGAGGGCAAAACCCGCAACGTGTTCAGCGGCATCGCCAGCGTCTACAAACCTGAAGACCTGGTGGGCAAACTCACCGTGATGGTGGCCAACCTGGCGCCACGCAAAATGAAATTTGGCGTGAGCGAAGGCATGGTGCTCGCCGCAAGCCACGCCGACGACAAGGTGCAGCCCGGCATTTACATCCTGAACCCGTGGCCGGGCGCCACAGCGGGCATGCGCATCCACTGACCGCGCCGTGCATGTTTGAACCCATCCGCGGCTTCCCCAGCCTGCAGCGCACGCCGCAGGCCGACTTGAAGCCGGGCACTGTGCTGGCCTTGGTGGCCGGCGCGGCCAACGCGGTTGGCTTCCTGGCCGTGGGCCAGTACACCTCGCACATGACGGGCATCTTGTCGTCGGTGGCCGACAACCTGGTGCACGGCCAGCTGGTGCTGGCGGGCGCCGGGGTGGCTTTTCTGCTGGTGCTGCCCCGGCGCTGGACGACTGGCAGCGCCTGCGCGCATGCCGACCGGCGCTCAGCGGCTGCGGTCCAGGTCCGGATCGCGCACCGACAGGGTTGAAACCACCCGCAGATCGGGTGTGAAGATCACCGTGAACACCTTGCTGTCGCTTTCGTTCGGCCCGTCCAGGTAGCGCCAGTCGTAGTGGGTTTCTTGCTTCAGGTCGTAGGTGGTGATCTTCATCGGCTTGCCCAGCAGGCGGCGCACCTCTTCCATCATCATGCCGGGCTGCACCTGGGCAAACGTGCGCGGGTTGAGCACCTGGCGCAGCGCGGTCATCTTGCCGTCGGGGCCAATGGTGATCATGTAGTTGGTGTGGCCGGCGGGTTGGCGGTTGTATTCGTACACCTGGGCGCCGTCCGGTCCGTCCCACACCGCTTCGGGGGCGCCGAAGCGCTCGCGCACGTCGGCTTCGGTGGACAACCCCTCTTCGAGCTCGCTGATGTTTTGCGGGTCGCAGGCCGCCACCAGCAGGGCCAGCAGGCCCGCCAGCAACCAACGGGGCAGGTTGCAGCACGTCGTGTTCATCTGATTCCCCCCCAAAACGCCAAAAATTCAGTGTAAACCCTCAGGTCGACGTCATCTTCCTGTAAGTTCTGGAAACAGTCGCAAACGGTAACATTTCGACATGCTGAAAAACCTGCCCCCCTTGGCGCCGTTTCGACCCCGCTTGCTGAACGACCTCAAGGGCTACAACAGCGAAAAACTGGCCAAAGACATGGGGGCCGGTGCCACGGTGGGCATTGTGGCGTTGCCGCTCGCCATGGCTTTTGCCATCGCCAGCGGGCTCAAGCCCGAAGCCGGGTTGTGGACCGCGATCATTGCGGGCTTCATCATTTCAGCGCTGGGCGGCACGTCGGTGCAAATTGGTGGGCCGGCGGGCGCGTTCATCGTCATCGTTTACGGCATCGTTGAACGCTACGGTGTGGCCAATCTGCTGATCGCCACCGCCAGCGCCGGGGTGCTGCTGTTTTTGCTGGGCCTGTTCCGGCTGGGCACCCTGGTGCGTTACGTGCCGGTGAGCGTGGTGATTGGCTTCACCAACGGTATTGCGGTGCTCATCGGGCTGTCGCAGGTGCGCGACCTGCTGGGTCTGGACATTGCCAAAATGCCGGCCGACTTTTTCAGCCAGATCAGCACCATTGCCGGTCACATCGGCAGCTTCAACCTGTATGCGTTTGGCCTGGGTGCGGTCTGTGTGGCGGGGCTGTTCGTGTGGCCGCGCCTGTGGGCAGTGGACTCCCAGTTTCGCCTCCAGCTCGACAAAATTGAAACCGTGAGCGCCCTGCGCGCCACCTCGCGCCTGCCCGCGCCGGTGGTGGCACTGATCTCGCTGTCGCTGGTGGCCTGGTTGTTCAGCCTGCCGGTGGAAACCATTGGCTCGCGCTTTGGGGGCATTCCGCAAGGGGCGCCCGCGTTTGAGCTGCCCGCGTTTTCCTGGGAAACCGTGAAGATGCTGGTCACACCCACGCTCACCATTGCGCTGCTGGGGGCCATTGAGTCGTTGCTGTGCGCGCGCGTGGCCGACCAACTGGGCGACGCGCCCAAGCACGACCCCAACCAGGAACTGATGGCCCAGGGCATTGCCAACACCGTCGTGCCATTCTTTGGCGGCATGCCGGCCACCGGCACCATTGCCCGCACCGTGACCAACATCCGTTCGGGCGCGGTGTCGCCGGTGGCGGGTATGGTGCACGCCCTCACACTGGCGGCCGTGGTGCTGCTGGCCGCGCCGCTGGCGGCCCACATACCGCTGGCGGTGCTGGCCGGCGTGCTGGTGTTTGTGGCCTGGAACATGGGTGAATGGCGCGAGTTTGGCCGGCTCAAGCAGTTCAGCAACCACTATCGGCTCATGATGGTGTCCACCTTTCTGGTCACCATCGTGTTTGACCTGACGGTGGCGGTGGAGCTGGGCCTGGTGCTGGCCGTGGTGCTGTTTGTACGCCGCCAGAGCGACATATTTCGCGCCGAAGCGGTTTCGCGCAACGGCCAGCAGATCACCTTCCAGCTGTATGGCTCGCTGTTTTTTGGTGCCGTGGCCAAGATCGACCCGATCGTGGCCGAGGTCGAGGCGTCACCGACGCCGGTCAACGTGATGCTCGACGCCACACAGCTGATCTCGCTCGACACCACCGGACTCGACGCGCTGGAGCAGCTGCGCAAAGCGGTGCACAAGCGTGGCGGGCACCTGGGCATCGTGGGGCTCAACGCACAACCGCGCTCGCTGATGGAGCGCTCGGGTTTCGCGGCCCATCTGCACACCTTCCAGTGAAGCACCCGGCAACCCAATATGCAACACATCCCGGCCCCGCTCCAGAGTCCCATTGCCGAGCGCATTGACTGGCTGTTTGGCCTGGCCCAGCGGCACGCGCAAGACTACGCCAGCCCGGAGGCCTGGCTGGCACGCCAGCGTTACCTGGCCGTGCATCCCACGGCCATCCTGGTGATGAAGTGCATGGACGGGCGCATCAACATCCCCGTTGCGACCCAGACGCCCAAGGGCATCATCCAGCCGTTTCGCAACTTCGGCGGCATCTTCAATCTGGGCTGGCCGCACCTGGGCGAAACGCTCACCGCCACCATGGACAAGGTGGTGCGCAGCGGCAGGCAGGCCCTGGTGATGATCACGTACCACTATTCCAAGGGCGACGAGCGCCGGGGTTGTGCTGGCTTTCACTACCGCACCGATGCCGCACGCGCCCACACGCGCGAGCTCCAGCGCGAGGTTTCGGTGTTGTTTGGCGCCACCCACGGCACGGTCTACCCGCTGGTCTGCGGCTTCGAGACCGACGAAGACGCGATCGTGGTGCATGGCACCCAGGGCCAGACCCTGAACCTGGCCGACCTGAGCGAAGCCGACCTTGAAACCCTGCCGGCGCAGCTGCTGCAGCTGCTGCCCGACATGCCGACCCAGATCCGCGCCGACCTGTTGCCCTTGCTGGAGGGCAACCTGAAGCACATTGCAGCCGTTCGCCGGCAGACCCGCACCTTGGACATTGAGCACCGCGAGTGGATGATCTGCGTCGGGCGCGGGTTTGACTGGCTGCACCTGCCCAACCTGGCGTTGATCATCGGCCCCTACAGCCCGGACCTGGCCGACCCGATCCGCAAGGCGGCCGGCATCATCCGGGCCAACATGCGCGCGGGCCGCATCCCGGGCGATGGCTTTCTGGTGCTGTCCTCCGTGCCTTATGAGGACATTGGGGTCGACCGCGCCCGCGCCCTGCTCAAGTCCAACTTCATGGCCAACTTTGCTGCTGACGTGATACGCCAGGAATTCGCTGACCTGGCCCCCCGGATGACCGTGCGCAAGACCTTGTTGAACTGGCACAGCCGGGCGGTTGAAACGCTCTGAATGCCCTGCGCAGCGGTTGCCCGCACCAGCCAAACACGGTGATACCCGGGAAACCCGGGGGGATCGCTAAAATGGGCCTCCTTCACCTGAGCGCCGACCATGTCCTTCTTCGCCCGCCCGCACTACACCTCCGACACGACCCTCTTCCTTGAGAAGCTCAAGACGGATCGCCCCAGCCTGGAACAGGAACAGCGCCAGGGCCGTGCCTTGCTGTGGGACAAGCAAATTGACCGCGCCTTTCAGGCCGATGCTGAAACGGCCAAGGTGGCTCAGCGACCCTACGTGTACCAGACGGGGTCCGACCACACCTGAATGCCATGCCGCGCTCACCGCCCATGAGCCCACAGGCCGCAGCCCTTGACGAGGCCCCTGCGGGGCTGGACGACGTGCTGCCCAAGGTGGTGGACCACGTCGCCTTGGCCAGGCTGTACGGGGAACCGCTGTTTGCCATGCCGCGGGACCTCTACATACCGCCTGACGCGCTGCAGGTCTTCCTGGAGGCCTTTGAGGGACCGCTGGATCTGCTGCTCTACCTGATCCGCAAGCAGAACTTCAACATCCTCGACATCCCGATGGCAGCGGTGACGCGCCAGTACCTGAGCTACGTGGACGATATCCGTGCCAGCAACCTGGAGCTGGCTGCCGAATACCTGCTCATGGCGGCGATGCTGATCGAGATCAAGTCGCGCATGCTGCTGCCGCCCAAAAAGGTGGCTGAGGGCGAAGAAGCCGAAGACCCCCGCGCCGAGCTGGTGCGCCGCCTGCTCGAATACGAGCAAATGAAGCTGGCCGCGCAGCGCCTGGCCGACCAGCCCCAATACGGTCGTGACTTTCTGCGCGCGCAGGTCTACGTGGAACAGGCACTGGCGCCCCGTTTTCCGGACGTCTCGCCGGTTGACCTGCAAACCGCCTGGCGCGACATCCTGAGGCGGGCCAAGCTGGTGCAACACCACAAAATCAGCCGCGAGGAGCTCTCGGTGCGCGAACACATGAGCATCGTGCTGCGCCACCTGCAGGGCCGCAAATTCGTCGAATTTGGCGAACTGTTCGACCCCGAAAAGGGCCAGCCCGTGCTGGTGGTGACCTTCATCGCCATGCTGGAACTGGCCAAGGAAACCCTGATCGAGCTGACCCAGGCCGAGGCGTTCGCCCCCATTTATGTGCGGCTGGCCTACACCCCACAGTGAGATGACAGCCCCCAAGATCTGCCGTGAGCGTGCCCCCAAGCAACACCAACATGACCACCTCCCTCGAATTTGACGTCCTGATCATCGGCAGCGGTCTGGCAGGCCTGACCGCTGCGCTCAACCTCGCCACCACCCATCGTGTGGCCGTGATAACCAAGCGCGGGCTCAGCGATGGTTCCAGCATGTGGGCGCAGGGTGGCATTGCCGCGGTGCTGGCCGAGGGCGACAGCTTTCAGTCCCACGTGGACGATACGCTGGTGGCCGGTGCCGGCCTGTGCGACCTGGAGGCCACCCGCTTCGCAGTGGAGCACGCACCCGCCGCCGTGGCTTGGCTGCAAGAGCTGGGCGTGCCGTTTTCCACCGAACACGGCGAGCTGCACCTGACCCGAGAAGGTGGCCACAGCCACCGCCGCATCGTGCACGCCACCGACGCCACCGGCGCCGCCGTGCAGGCCACGCTGATCCAGCGGCTCAAAGACACCCCGGGCATCGCGGTGTTTGAAAACCACATGCTGGTGGACCTGATCACCGACCGCAAGCTGCCTGGGCACAGCAAGTCCGCGGCGTCCACCCGCTGCCATGGCGCCTATATCCTGGACGTGGAGCGCGATGAGGTGCTGACCTTCAGCGCCAAGCACACCGTGCTGGCCACCGGTGGTGCAGGCAAGGTCTACCTCTACACCACCAACCCCGACACCGCCACGGGCGACGGCATCGCTGCCGCATGGCGGGCAGGCTGCCGGGTGGGCAACATGGAATTCATCCAGTTCCACCCCACCTGCCTGTACCACCCGCACGCCAAGAGCTTCCTGATCACCGAAGCGGTGCGCGGCGAAGGCGGACGGCTCTTGCTGCCCCCGTCACTGGGCAGCCACCGCTTCATGCCCGACCACGACCCGCGTGCCGAGCTGGCGCCGCGCGACGTGGTGGCCCGCGCCATCGATTTCGAAATGAAAAAGCACGGCCTGGACTGCGTGCACCTGGACATTTCGCACCAGAGCCCCGAGTTTTTGCAAGAGCACTTTCCCAACATCCTGGCGCGCTGCGCCGAGCTGGGCATCGACATCACGAAAGAGCCGATTCCGGTGGTGCCGGCCGCGCACTACACCTGCGGCGGCGTGGTCACCGACCTGGCCGGGCACACCGACATCCATGGTCTGTACGCGGTGGGCGAAACCACCTGCACCGGCCTGCACGGGGCCAACCGCCTGGCCAGCAACTCACTGGTGGAGTGCATGGTGTTTGCGCAAGGCGCCGTGGCCGCCATCCGCCAGGCCCGTCCGTCGCAAACGCCAGCCATGCCGCAATGGGACGAAAGCCGTGTGACCGACGCCGACGAGCGGGTGGTGATCTCCCACAACTGGGACGAGCTGCGCCGCTTCATGTGGGACTACGTGGGCATTGTGCGCACCAACAAGCGGCTGGAACGCGCGGCGCACCGCATCACGCTGCTGCAGCGCGAAATCCACGAGTTCTATTCGCAGTTCCACGTCACGCGCGACCTGCTGGAACTGCGCAACCTGGTGCAGGTGGCCGATCTGATCGTCATGTCGGCCATGATGCGGCACGAAAGCCGTGGCCTGCATTTCAGCCGCGACTACCCCGACCTGCTACCCGAAGCCAAACCCACCATCCTCACGCCACCGGCGCGCTGACGGCGTCCAACGGCGCACCGTTGCGCCCGCTCAATCCGAAATTCCCCGACGCCCTTCATGCTGCGAATCTGCACAGGGCGTTGAGGCGTTCGACCTGTGCATTGGCGTTCCAACGGTGGTCAAGAACCACCACTACCGGGTGTGACTCGTGTCATCGAGCGTGCGGGAACTGGTGGCTCAGGGCCACGCGATCCCGGTTCCGTCTGGCGCCGGCACGGGAATTGACCTGAACGCCGCAGCCTGTGGAGCAGCCCGCGCCCCCTTGGAGCCCGACGCTGACAGCGTGTTCGCCCATGCCGACCTGACCCTCAAGGTCAAGGAACCTCAGCCAGCCGCACCGCCCGATGCTGCGGCCGATGTCAGATTCTGTTCACCTGCCTGCACTGGGCATCCGACGCGGCCCTCACCGCTAAGCCGATGCGCTGGTGCGCCCTCTGCATCGCTTAACCCGAGAAACGGTCACCGGCCCGGGTCACAGCTTACCGCTGCTCGCACCCATGAGCGAGGTGGCAGGCCGTATCGCGGTACAGGTGGGTGCCGCATGGCTGGAAAAATCGCCTCGCGGCGAGGGCGTTCTGCCGGGCGGCGGGCACATTGCCGCGCCCGCCCGTGTGGTGGTGCTGGGAATGCCGTGCAGATGGCCGCGGACGTGAGCGCCCGGGTCACGGCGCTCAACCGCGGCATGGAGTTCCCGCGCGAACTGGATGCCCGGTACGGCAAACGCATCACCGCCCTCACCGCCGCCCGCCACAACATGGTGTCGCGCGGGCTGGTTGCGCGCATGAATCCCGGCGCGGGGGGGGGGTGGACGTGGCGATTGACCCGGGTGGTTGCTTCGAAACGTCGCGCCCCAGCACACACGCCGACCCGGGGTACGGGGTCGATGGCGCCGTTCACGGCGATGCGCGCCACATGCCGGGCCATGGGGCGTGCACGACCACCTCAGCCCTGAACAAGCCCACCGAGCCCTTTGCCCTGAACCTGGCCAACAAGGGCTGACCGACCAGCCGCCAGCGTCGCTGGGTTAAAAAATTCAGGCAGCGCCGATGTGTGGCACCAAGGCACCTGCGTCATGGCCGCCCCGCAAGGCAGCCGTGAAAGCGAGCATGCGGTCTATGGGCTGGCGGGCGCGTGGAATCAGCGCTGGGTCCACGTGGATCTGGTTCAAGCCTTTCTCCAGCACCTGGGCCACGCCAGCCAAGCTGTTCATGGCCATCCAGGGGCAGTGCGCGCAGCTTTTGCAGGTGGCGCTGTTGCCGGCGGTGGGCGCTTCAATGAACACCTTGCCAGGGTTTTGCTGGCGCAACATGTGCATCATGCCGCTGTCGGTGGCCACAATGAACTCGGGAGCGTCCAACTCGCGTGCAGCCTTCAAAATGGCCGATGTCGAACCCACGGCATCGGCCAGCGCCACCACGTCGGCCGGGCTCTCGGGGTGCACCAGCACCTTGGCCAGCGGGTGCTGTTTCTTCAACGCTTCCAGCTCAAAGGCCTTGAACTCATCGTGCACGATGCACGATCCGGTCCACATCAGCATGTCGGCCCCGGTTTCGCGCTGGATGTAGCCACCCAGGTGCTTGTCGGGCGCCCACAGAATCTTGTGTCCCTTGTCCTTGAGTGCGCGCACGATGTCCAGCGCGCAACTGCTCGTGACCAGCCAGTCCGAGCGGGCCTTCACCGCCGCGCTGGTGTTGGCGTACACCACCACGGTGCGGTCGGGGTGGGCGTCACAAAACGCGCTGAAGGCGTCAATCGGGCAGCCCAGATCAAGCGAGCAGTTGGCGTCCAGGTCGGGCATGAGCACGGTTTTCTCGGGGCTCAAAATCTTCGCGGTTTCGCCCATGAAACGCACGCCCGACACCACCAGGGTTTGCGCTGGGTGGTCGCGACCAAAGCGGGCCATTTCCAGCGAGTCGCTGACGATGCCGCCGGTTTCAATCGCCAGGTCTTGCAGGTCGGGGTGCACGTAGTAGTGCGACACCATCACCGCATTGCGCTCCTTGAGCAAGCGGCGAATGCGCTCCTTCAACTCTGCGCGCTGCCTGGGGCCGGGCTCCACCGGAACGCGCGCCCAAGCGTGTTTGGTCGGGCAGGCAGGTTGTTCGTATTCAACGTCGATGATGGTCGTGTCGGTCATGTCAGTGATTCCAGTCAGCGCCACGGGTGCAGCGCAAAAAAATTCCAGGGCACAACGAAACCGGCTCCGCCGGGCCGCCAGTGCCACCCCCTTGGGGGGGTCGCGCGCAGCGCGGCGGGGGTGGGTCAACCCATCCGCATGGAGAAGTCGACGGCCTTCACGTCTTTCGTCAAGGCGCCAATGGAGATGCGGTCAACCCCGGTATCTGCAAGTGCGCGCACGGTCTGCAAGTTCACGCCACCCGAAATTTCAAGCACGGCGCGGCCGGCGTTGCGTCGCACCGCTTCTTGCAGGGTCGGTATGTCCATGTTGTCCAGCAGCACCATGGTGGCGCCACAGGCCAGCGCTTCGTCGAGCTGAGGCAAGGTTTCCACTTCAATTTCAACAAAACGCGCCTGGGGCGCGGTGTCTTTCACCCGCTGCAACACCGCAGCCACGCCACCGGCGGCGGCAATGTGGTTTTCCTTGATCAGCACGGCGTCGTACAGCCCGATGCGGTGGTTCACGCCGCCACCGGTGGTGACCGCATATTTTTGCGCCAGCCGCAGGCCGGGCAGCGTTTTTCGCGTGTCCACAATCTGCGCCCGGGTGCCCGCCACCGCAGCCACGTAGGTGGCCGTTTTCGTGGCCACGGCAGACAGCAGCTGCAAGAAGTTCAGCGCCGTGCGCTCGGCGGTCAGCAGCGGCTGCGCCAGGCCTTCAATCTCCAGCACCACCTGGTCGGCACGGCAGCGCTGGCCCTCGGTCACATGCCAGGTGAGTTGCGCTCGCGGGTCCAGCGCCCGCACCGCGGCCTCCACCCAGGGGGTGCCACAGATGACAGCGTCTTCGCGCGCCAGAATGCGTGCCCGGGTGCGCCGCGCGGCATCAACCAGGGCGGCGGTCAGGTCACCGGAGCCCACGTCTTCAGCCAGTGCGCGCGCCACATCAGCGCTGGCCAGTTCGGCCAGATCGGTCGGGGTGAATTCATTCAGGTGTTTCATGGGACGCAAGCATAACGGGATCGAATATAGTGCCCCCATTCTGAACGCCATGCCACCAACCTGAGGGACACCGACATGAGCACCCCCCAATCTGCAACCCCCACGGCCACGCCCTATGGCACCCTGCCAGCGGCTTCCCCGCTGCCGCAGCGCAAGCCGGTGAGCCTGCCCAGGCTGATGGAAATGCGCGAACGTGGTGAAAAAATCACCATGCTCACGTCCTATGACGCCACCTTTGCCGCCGTGGCAGACGCCGCTGGCGTGGAATGCATCCTGGTGGGCGATTCGCTGGGCATGGTGTGCCAAGGACTCTCCAGCACCGTGGGCGTGACGCTGGACACCATGCGTTACCACACCGAAAGCGTGGTGCGTGGCTTGCAGCGCGTGCAGGCCACCGCCTGGGTCATTGCCGACCTGCCCTTTGGCAGCTACCACGAGAGCAAAGAACAGGCGCTGCGCAGTGCGGCCGAACTGATGCGGGCTGGCGCCCACATGGTCAAACTGGAGGGCGGCGGCTGGACAGCGCCAACTGTGCATTTTCTGGTGGAACGCGGCATTCCGGTGTGCGCCCACCTGGGCCTCACACCCCAAACGGTGCATGCGCTCGGTGGCTACCGGGTGCAAGGACGCGGCGACGCGGCTGCACTCACGCTCAGACGCCATGCCTTTGAATTGCAGGACGCTGGCGCCACCATGCTGGTGCTTGAAATGGTGCCCGCTGCGGTGGCAACAGAAATCACAGCAGAGCTCAAGACCTGCCACACCATCGGCATTGGTGCCGGCAAAGGAACGGCGGGCCAGGTGCTGGTGATGCACGACATGCTGGGCATCAACCTGGGCAAAAACCCCAAGTTTGTGCGCAACTTCATGGACGGTGCGAGCAGCGTGCGTGAAGCCATGGCCGCGTACGTGGCCGCTGTGAAAAACGGCAGTTTCCCGGACGACCAACTCCACGCCTGGTGAACAGGACCACCCCCGCCGCGTTGCGCGCGCCCCTCCAGGGAGCGACCCCTGTCGTCTGGCAAAGCCGGTCCGGCGGGGTTTCTTGTTAAATTCCCCCTCTGTCTGACATGCAACTCGTCCACACCATCAAAGACCTGCGCGCGGCGCTGAAAGCTTTCGATTCCCCCGTTTTCGTGCCCACCATGGGCAACCTGCACGATGGCCACCTTGCGCTGGTGCGCACCGGCAAGCCCCTGGGCGATGTGACGGTGTCGAGCATTTTCGTGAACCGCCTGCAGTTCGCCCCGCACGAGGATTTCGATACCTATCCACGCACCCTGCAGGCCGATTGCGCCCGACTGGAACAGGCGGGTTGCGACGTGGTGTTTGCGCCCTCTGAAAAGGAGCTCTACCCCGAGTCGCAGGGCTTCAAGGTCCATCCACCCGCCGAGCTGGCCGACATCCTGGAAGGACACTTCCGTCCGGGGTTCTTTATTGGCGTCAGCACGGTGGTGATGAAGCTGTTCCAGTGCGTATTTTCTGAAGCCAAAGGCCCGCGCCACGCGCTGTTTGGCAAGAAGGATTACCAGCAGCAAATGGTGATCCGGCGCATGGTTCAGCAGTTCGCGCTGCCCGTCACCATCGTGGCCGGTGAGACCCAGCGCGCACCCGACGGGCTCGCACTGAGCTCGCGCAACGGCTACCTGAGCGAAGCCGAACGCGCCGAGGCGGTGCAGCTGTCCGTGGCGCTGCGCAGCCTGGCACGGGACGCGCTCGCCGCCGCCGAGGGCCTGCCGCGTCAACAAGAGGCGCTGGAAGCACGTGCCAGGCAGGCGCTGGCCTCGCGGGGCTGGCAGCCCGACTACATGACGGTGCGCCGCCGCACCGATCTGCAACCACCCACAGCCGCTGACGCCACGGCCGGGCAAAGCCTGGTTGTGCTCGGTGCGGCCCGGCTGGGGCAAACGCGGTTGATCGACAACTTCGAGATTTAGATACCCCCCGCGCCGCCTGCGGCGTCACCCCCAAAGGGCGATGCTGGCGGCCCGGCGCAGCCGGTTCCGCGGCATCCTGGGGTGGGTGCACTGCGCTCCGGTGGGTCTTGGAATACAGGAACCGTTCAAGACCGTTGCGACTCCGGGGGCTGCGGCTACACCGTCTCGTCTTTGGGGTCGCGCCCCATCAGCGCAGCAACGGCTTGCGCGGGTTTCAGTTGGCCGTCGAGCAAGGCCACCACCGCTTCGCTGATCGGCATGTCCACACCGAGCGTGCGGGCCCGCTGCACCACGGTGCGGGCGCTGTAAACGCCTTCGGCCACATGCCCCAGCGAGTCCACGGCCTGCTGCAGACTCAAACCCTGCGCCAGCAACTGGCCCACTTTGCGGTTGCGCGACAAATCGCCGGTGGCGGTCAGCACCAGATCACCCAGGCCCGAAAGGCCCATGAAGGTGTCGACCCGCGCGCCCAGCGCCACGCCCAGACGGGTCATTTCGGACAGTCCCCGGGTGATCAGCGCGGCCCGTGCATTCAGGCCCAGGTTCAGCCCGTCGCACAGCCCGGTGGCAATCGCCAGCACGTTTTTCACCGCGCCACCCACCTCCACGCCCACGATGTCGTCGTTGGCATAGACACGCAGCACTGTGCTGTGAAAAGCCACCACCAGCGCGGTGCGTACGCTGGCGTGTTCGCTGGCTGCCACCAGGGCGGTGGGCTGGCCGCGGGCCACCTCTTGGGCAAAGCTGGGGCCGCTGAGCACGCCGGCTTGCAGGTGCGGCGCCACCTCGGCCCGAATCTCGTGTCCCATAAGCCCCATGGCGCCGGGCTCGCCTCGGGGTGCTTCAAAACCTTTGCACAACCAAGCCACCGGGGCGGGGTGCTCGCGCAAGCGCTCCAGCGTACCTCGCAGCCCCGCCATGGGCGTAGCCACGATCACCAGATCGGCGCCGTCCGTGGGCGCGTCCGGGCCTTCCAGGGGCGCGTGTGAAACCTGCAAGCCTTCAGGCAGCGCAAACCCGGGTAGGTAGCGCCGATTTTCTCGCTCCACCTGCAGATCGGCCGCTTGTGCAGCGTCGCGGGCCCACAACGTGACGCGATGCGCCCGCCCAGAAGGCCCCGCCGCGCTGATGGCCAGCGCCGTGCCCCAGGCACCAGCGCCGAGCACAGCGATATTCAGGGTTGCAGTTGCGCCCACAGCCTGCACGCCTATTGAGTAACGATACGGGGCGCGTCTTCAGCCGGCTGCGCCTGCTGCTGCTCGTACATGGCCTGGAAATTGATCTCGGCCAGGTGCACGGGCGGAAAACCGCCACGCTGGATCAGGTCGGCCACGTTGCTGCGCAGGTAGGGGTACACGATCTGCGGGCAAGCAATGCTCATGATCGGACCCATTTGCTCCTGGGGCAGGTTGCGAATTTCAAATATACCGGCCTGTTTGGCTTCGACCAGAAACACGGTCTTGTCCTTGATCTTGGTCTGCACGGTGGCGGTGACACAGATCTCGTACACGCCATCGGCCACCGGGTTGGCTTCCACGCCCAGTTGGATGTCGACTGAAGGCTGCTCTTGCTCCAGCAAAATGGCGGGCGAATTGGGCTGCTCCAGGGAGGCCTCTTTCAGGTAGACGCGCTGGATCTGGAAAATGGGTTCTTGGGTGTCGGCCATGTGGAGTCTCTGATGGTCTGGAAAAACGAAACCCGCCGGGGAAAAGCGTTCCCGCAGCGGGCACCGGTGGTGATTATGTCAGCCCCGTCGCACAGGGCTGATCGGGCTTGACTGCTCAGGCCTGCAGCATGGACACCAAGCCACCCTGGGCATCCAGCGCATGCAGGTCGTCACAGCCACCCACATGGGTTTCGCCAATGAAGATTTGCGGCACGCTGGTGCGCCCGGTGAGGCTCTTCATGTGCGCGCGCAGCTCGGGCTGTCCGTCGACAAACACCTCTTCAAGCTGGCTCACGCCACGGGCTTGCAACAGGGCCTTGGCGCGGCTGCAATAGGGGCAATACGCACTGGTGTACATCTTGACGGCGGTCATGCGAAATCCTGGAAAAAGTTGCAGGGGAAAATTGGCCGGAATGATCAGGCTTTTTCAACCGGCAAGCTGGCCGAGCGCCAGGCACCCATGCCACCCGCGAGGGAATGGCTGTTCTCAAAACCCAGTTTTTTGGCAATGACCACAGCGCGCTTGGAGCGCATGCCTGACGCACACACCAAAATCACCGGCGTGGTCTTGTTTTTCACCGCACCGGTCAGCTTGGCTTCCAGGTCGGCCAGGGGAATGTTCTTGGCACCCACTACGTGCCCGGCGGCAAATTCATCGGGGCCGCAGACATCGATCACGGCCGCCTTTTCGCGGTTCATCAACTGCACCGCCTGCGCGGGATTGAGCGAGTCCGCACCACCCCCTGCGGTCAGGGCCGGGAACATCAACATGGCACCCGCACTGAACGCTACGGCAATCAAAATCCAGTTTTCAATAAAAAAACTCACGGGAACACCTTTCAGTTAAGCCCGCGATTTTAGAATGTATGGAGGGACTGTGTGGGCCACGTTGCGCCGCAGTTCAACCCGGTCCCGCTCTGCGCAGTGCTGTCCACTTGGTTTTACGCGCATCAACGCCTTTTTCTACCCATGTACAAACTCGTCCTGATCCGCCACGGTGAATCCACCTGGAACCTTGAAAACCGCTTCACCGGCTGGACCGATGTGGACCTGACGCCCACCGGCGTGTTCCAAGCCCTGTCGGCCGGCAAGCTGCTCAAGGCCGAAGGCTACGACTTCGATATAGCCTACACCAGCGTACTCAAGCGGGCCATTCACACCCTCTGGTACACCTTGGACGCCATGGACCGCACCTGGCTGCCCGTGGTGAAGAGCTGGCGCCTGAACGAGCGCCACTACGGCGCGCTGCAGGGCCTTAACAAGGCCGACATGGCCAAACAGTATGGCGACGAGCAGGTGCTGATCTGGCGCCGCAGCTACGACACGCCGCCACCTGCACTGGAGCCGACCGACCCGCGCTGTGAGCGCAGCGACCGCCGCTACGCCCTGCTGCAACCCGATCAGGTGCCCCTGACCGAATGCCTCAAAGACACGGTGGCGCGCGTCATGCCCTTCTGGAACGAGTCGTTGGCCCCGGCCATCAAGGCCGGCAAGCGCGTGGTCGTGGCCGCGCACGGCAACAGCATCCGTGCCATGGTGAAATATCTGGAAGGCATCAGCGACGCCGACATCGTCGGTGTGAACATCCCCAACGGTATTCCGCTGGTGTACGAACTGGATGCCGACCTGAAACTCATCAAGCGCTACTACCTGGGTGATGCCGAAGCCGCAGCTGCAGCCGCCGCGGCCGTGGCGGCTCAAGGCAAGATCTGAGTGCGAAAACGACCCTCAGCCGGGCGCGGTCGAAGGCTTTACGGAACCGAAAAGCCCAGCCTCGCTCCAAGGTGTATATTGCTTTTTGCAGGGGTCTCCGGGCCCGATCAGGTTCGTTTTAAGGTATTTCCATGGGTAAATTTGTGGGTCAAAAGCTGAAGATTGCCGGCTGGGTCGCTATTGGCGCCGTTGCGGGAGCGCTCACCACCGTGCAGTTGCAGGCGGTCGCCAGAGGGACGCTCGCACCGCTGCCGCTCGAAGAGCTGCAACAGCTCGCGGCGGTGTTTGGGATGATCAAGACCGACTACGTGGAGCCGGTGGATGAGAAAAAGCTCATCTCCGAAGCCATATCGGGCATGGTGGCCAGCCTTGATCCGCATTCCCAGTATTTCGACAAGAAGTCATTCAAGGAATTCCGCGAAGGCACGAGCGGCCGGTTCGTGGGCGTGGGCATTGAAATCACCATGGAAGACGGTCTGGTCAAGGTGGTTTCGCCCATTGAAGACTCACCTGCTTTCCGTGCCGGACTCAAGACCGGCGACCTGATCACGAAAATCGATGACACCGCAGTCAAAGGTCTGTCGATCAATGATGCGGTCAAGCTCATGCGGGGTGAGCCCCGCACCAAGGTGCTGCTCACCATCTTCCGCAAAGACGAAAACCGCAGCTTCCCGGTAACGATCACTCGCGAAGAAATCAAAACGCAAAGCGTGAAAGCCAAGATGGTCGAGCCAGGCTTCGCCTGGGTTCGTGTGTCGCAGTTCCAGGAACGCACCATTGAAGACTTTGCCCGTAAAGTGGAAGAGCTCTACAAAGCCGACCCCAAACTGAAAGGCCTGGTGCTGGACCTGCGCAATGACCCGGGCGGTTTGCTGGATGCGGCGGTAGCGCTGTCGGCAGCTTTTCTGCCTGAAAACGTCACGGTGGTGTCCACCAACGGCCAGCTTGAAGAAAGCAAGTTTGTCTACAAGACCATCCCTCAGCACTACCTGCGTCGCGGTGGTTCAGACCCGATCCAGCGCCTGACCGAAGCCACCCAGGGTGCACTGAAAAAAGTGCCGCTGGTGGTGCTGGTCAATGAAGGATCGGCGTCGGCCAGCGAAATCGTGGCGGGAGCCCTGCAAGACCATAAACGCGCCGTCATTCTGGGCAGCCAGACGTTTGGCAAGGGCTCGGTGCAAACCGTGCGCCCCCTGGGGCCCGAAACTGGCCTGAAACTGACCACCGCGCGCTACTACACGCCATCGGGTAATTCCATTCAGGCCAAGGGCATCGTGCCCGACGTGATGGTGGACGAAACCCTGGAAGGCAATGTGTTTGCCGCCCTGCGTACCCGCGAAACCGATCTGCAAAAGCACCTGGGCAACGGCAAAGATGCCGAGCCGCCCATGACCGATGCCCGCCGGGCCGAAGAGCAGCAGCGCGAAGAAGCTCGAGAACTGGCCCGCAAGCGGCTGGAAGAAGAAGCCAGGAAGAACCCGGGCCAGCGGCTGGTGCCAGAATTTGGCAGCGACAGGGACTTCCAGCTTCAGCAGGCACTCAACCAGCTCAAGGGACAGCCCGTGGTGGTCAGCAAGACCCTGACCGTGCGTAGCGTCGACGAGAAAAAAGACAACTGATTTGGCGGCGGCCCTGCCGCAGCGACTGCCCTTGAACGACGCCCAGCTCCTGCGCTATTCGCGCCATATCCTGCTCAACGAACTCGGTGTTGAAGGGCAAGAGCAGTTGCTGGCGTCACACGCTTTGATGATCGGTGCCGGTGGATTGGGCTCTCCTGTGGCCTTGTACCTCGGCAGCGCTGGCGTGGGACGTATCACGGTGGTGGACCACGACGTGGTGGATGAAACCAACCTGCAGCGCCAGATTGCCCACAACCTGGCCCGGGTGGGCATGGCCAAGGCGCTGTCCGTGCGGCAAGCCATTGCCGCCATCAACCCCGATGTGGTCGTCACACCCGTGGTGCAACGGGCTGACGAAACCTTGCTGAACACACTGGTGGCTCAAGCCGACGTGGTGCTCGACTGCACCGACAACTTCACCACCCGCCAAGCCATCAACCGCGCCTGCGTGAAGCACCAAAAGCCACTGGTATCGGGGGCGGCCATTCGCATGGACGGCCAGCTCAGCGTGTTCGATGCCCGCATACCCGGCAACCCATGCTACGCCTGCGTTTTCCCGGAAGACAGTGGCATTGAAGAAACCCGCTGCGCCACCATGGGCGTGTTTGCACCGCTGGTGGGGATTGTGGGCACCATGCAGGCCGCTGAAGCGCTGAAACTGCTGTCCGGGCAGGGCTCGCGCCTGACCGGGCGCTTGCTGATGCTGGACGGGCGCGACATGGCTTTCAATGAAATCACCCTGCCGCAGAACCCGCATTGCAGGGTGTGCGGCCACCCGCACACCTGAGCCTCAGGGCATGGGGCACGGTCCATGCCGGCGCCGAAATTCGCGCGGTGTCTCAGCGCTATCCACAACAAACACGCCTTTTCGCTCGGCGCGCGCCTGCAACTCTTCGGCCGCATAGGGCCCCAGACTGCGCCGCCAGCGAGCTGACCAGGCGTGCCCGCTGCGTACCAGCGCGGCGGCCATGTCATCGCCACCGGCACTGACTTGCGCCAACGCGCGGCCATAGTCGTCGAACGCACGCACGCGCACTGTCACCACCTGATCGAGCACGAGCGCGGTCAGCGCAGCGCGGGCAGCTGGGCCACCGCTCTGGCAAATCTCCGGCGCATCCACACCATCCAGCCGCAGCTTGCGATAGCGGCCTCCTGCGAGCGGTTTCACCCACAGCGTATCGCCATCAAACACACGAGTCACTCGGGCGGCGTAGGTCCAGGGCAAGGGCTGTCGCTCGACTGGCGACTTCACCTCGCCTGATGCTGGGCCGGCAGGCGCAGCAGGCTGCGCCCAGCCGGCACAAGTTCCGCCCAACAGGCCGCCAAACAATAGCAGCAGGACCCAGCGACGGGCGCCCGGGCATCCAATACAAGAAAAAAGAACCATACCAAGAGTCTGACAGCTCTGGCGCTCACTTTGCCGGGCCCTGCAAGGCTTGCGCCGTTTGTCACAGCAACGTTCACACAGCCCTGTAGCGCCAGGGGGCTGGTAGCCCAGGTGCAGTTGAGCGCCACCCGCGCCCAGCACGCACCAGAGAATCCGCATCCGGTCGAAGCCAGTAAAAGCTGCCAGCACAATGGCGCAGTCGAGGCCATTTGCACGTGGCCGGCACGCCAGCCCGAGCGCTCCTGCAGGTGCAACACCAAGACATTGACCCCCAAGGCTGGCGCGGTGGCCTGACCCGCATGGCGCACTGGACGAAAGCGAAGCCACCAAGTGGACAGAGATGCACCAAATGAAAAAAATAGCCGGGCGCAACGGGTCCACAGAAATACCTTGTCATCCAAGGCGGCTGCGGATTTGATGCGAGTCAGGCTCTGCGCGTGAGGGCCAACGGCCCATCAGCCTTTCCCGGCCCTCAGCCCTCAGCAGAGGTTGGGTACCGACCACAGCAACAGGACCTCGGCCCACCGCGGTCGCCGGTCGACTGCTTGCATTTTTCATCAACAGTTCTGCGGGGCCGGTCTTGATCACCTCGGCGCCTTTGGTGCGCGTGACGCTGCCCCAAAGCAACGCAGCCACACCCGTCGCGCTGCACAGCAGGTTTGCCCTTTATTTGGGCATTCCGGTCGTGACCCACTCAAGGTGCCGCAACCCAGAGACGAAAAGTCTGGTTCGCGATAGCTGCATTGGCCCAAGGTGCACCAGAGCAGATGCTCAAGCCGTCACGATCCAGCCTTCCAGGGGATCGAAGTCGGGCAGACCCCAGCACGTGTGGCCTGCGCCGTGCTGGGCCTGAGCCCAGGCAGCCTGCAGCAGGCAGAGGACGGCGTCCAGACTGTCCCCGCTGGCGTCGTCGGCCAGTGCGTCGCGCTGCGCGTGACTCAGCTTGAGCCGCAGACGGGCGGTTTGCAGCAGTGGCGTCAGGCCGCTTTCCAGCGCGTTGATGAGCGTCTTGCGGGCGATCAACCGCTCGGGGGTTTGTCGGGACTTGTCGTCGCTCTTGTATGACGTGTTGCCCAACATGCTGCGGGCCAGCAACCCGGGGTAGCCTTCCAGGGCAATGCGGTTTGGATCACCAGCGTGCAAGCCAGGCAAGGTCACCCCTGCGTCGATCAGGCGCGGCACCCCCGCATGCAACATGAATGCCACGGGCGGGTTGACCCATTTCATGCTGGGGCTGGAACCCGCTGGGCCGTCAGTCGCGCGGTGGGCGAACTTGCCCCCCAACGGACGCGCACGGCAAAAGGCGGCAAAGGTATCCCGAATGGTGATGCGGTCCAGCCGTGCGAAATGGGCCATGCACGCGTGCCACTCGGTGGGCCAGCCCAGCGTGGCCACCAGTTCTCGCGGCAAGCCAAAGGGGAAATCGAAGCTGCCAACCCAAGCCTCGGGGCGGGCCAGGCGCGAGCGCCAGGCGTCCAGCGTATCGAAGCGTTCGATAGCGCCCAGCATCACCCTGCCACGGTCAGCGTGACCAACCGCGAGCGTAATCGGTTTGCGGCGGCTGGGTGCGCTGGTGAAGTCGCAGCCGAGCAGAGTGGAGGTCACGCCCGGTCAAAAGTCAGGAAGTTGTTGGGCACGTGCGCAGGAAGCCAACCCCGTCAGGCGCGGCCAATGATGCTGGCCGTGGCCATCAACTCTTCCAGCAAGGCCAGTGACACCTTGCCCGATACGGCATATGGATCGAACTCGGGTCGCTCGGAATACTTCAGCACGATTGACGTATTGAGCTTGGACAGGTTGACCTGGCCCATGGTCCAGCCTCCAAAACGGCGCTCGGTGATTTCTTCGTAGTGCAACAACACCGCATCGGTGTGGCGCCGATCGGCAACGATGTGGTTATAGAGGTTGTTGACTGCCGTTCGTCCACCTTCAATGGCCTGCAAAAACACACCACCACCGTAACAAAGCACGCCAGTGATACCGTTGCTCATATTGTGCGAACGGGAGGCTTCAAGAATGGATTCAATGGCTTTGGCACAATCTTTATCGACCGCGCGACTGACGTAAAGCAGGCGTACAAGCATGGGGGCCTTCAGGTGAAACAGGTTGACGACGCAGGACTGATTGCGGGGGTCAGCGTGGAATCAACGAGAGAAATTCGCGCCGAAGGTTGGGATCTTTGAGAAACACGCCACGCATCACCGAATTGATCATCTTGCTGTCCATATCTTTCACGCCACGCCACGCCATGCAATAGTGGCTGGCCTCCATCACCAGGGCCAGTCCATCGGGTTGGGTTTTTTCCTGAATCAGGTCGGCCAGTTGCACCACGGCCTCTTCCTGAATCTGCGGACGACCCATGATCCATTCAGCCAGGCGAGCGTACTTGGACAATCCGATCACATTGGTGTGTTCGTTGGGCATGACGCCGATCCAGATGCGTCCGATCACTGGGCAGAAATGGTGGCTGCAGGCGCTGCGCACAGTGATGGGCCCCACAATCATGAGCTCGTTGAGGTGCTCGGCATTGGGAAATTCGGTGATGGTCGGCCCCTTCACATAACGGCCATTGAACACCTCCTTGATGTACATCTTGGCCACCCGGCGCGCGGTGTCGCCGGTGTTATGGTCGTTGTCGAGGTCAATCACCAGACTTTCGAGCACGCCCTGCATTTTGCCGGCCACCTCGTCCAGCAGTTTCTCCAGCTCCCCGGGCTGGATGAAATCCGCGATGTTGTCGTTGGAGTGAAAGCGCTGCCGGGCAGCTTTGACGCGCTCTCGGATCTTGACCGACACAGGCACGCCCTGGTCGTCGTCGGGGTTGGTAGAGGTCATGTCAGATTCGGTTTTCATGAGCATTGGCCATGCTAACACCGGCTCCCAGCCGGCACTGCACTGCCCTGAAAACTCGAAAAAACCAAGGGTTTTGCAGCATGCACTGCCAGCACTTGCGCCAAGCCGTGCACCGCCTGCGCTCAGTAACGGTGCCCGGTGATGAACAGCACGACACGCATGGCACCGAATGCAATGCGGTCGAGCACCCGCTGGTACCAAGGACGCTGGCTCAGGGTGTTGGCATCCAGTTGCTGTCCACTGCGGGTGACCAGATCGTCCAGACAATCGTGCAGCAGTGTCGCAAACCGCCGGTCAGACGTCATGACATTGGCCTCACGCGCCAGCAACATGGACAAGGGGTCGAGGTTGGTGGAGCCCACCGTTGCCCAGCGGCGGTCCAGCACCGCCACCTTGGCGTGCAGCGCACTGGGCGCGTACTCGTGAATCTCGACACCGGCGTTCAGCAATATCTGATACACCGGGCGGGCCGCGCGGTACTGGAAGAAATGCTCGTACTTGCCCTGCAGCAGCAGGCGCACGCGCACGCCACGCGCCACCGCCATCAGCAGTGCACGGCGCAGCTTGCGCCCCGGAATGAAGTAGGCGTTGGCAATCACGATGTCCTGCCGGGCCTCACCAATCGCCTTCAAGTAGGCTCGTTCGATGTCGTGGCGGTGGCTCACGTTGTCGCGCAGCAACAAGGCGGCGCGTGCCCCATCGACCCCCAGCGGCGCACTAGGGGGCTCGATCGCATCAAAAGCCGAAACACCCGGCATATCCAGGCCGGTCCGTGCCTCGATCCTGGCCAGCAGGCGAGAAAAATCGCCCACTGGGCGGGTGGCACGCAAGGCCTGCCAGGCCGCGCGAAATTCCCGCTGGCGGGCATTGCGAACGGCTTGCAGACGCCACCACAACAAATCCATGGTTTCCACCATGTCTTCCACGAGCGGTCCTGCCACCCGCAGAGAAAAATCGAGCCGGGGCGCGAGCAAGCGGCCCAGTGCCACATCGTCCAGGTCATCGATGATGTTGATGCCGCCACAAAACCCGACTGTCCCGTCCACCACACACAGCTTGCGGTGCAAACGTCGCCAACGGCTTGGCAACAGCAGGCCCAACCGACCCAGCGGCGCATACACCCTCCAGCGCACACCGGCTTGGGCGAAGCGCTGCACCCACTCGGCCGGCACGTGCGGGGTGCCCACGCCGTCAACCACCAGCCGCACGGTCACGCCGCGCCGTGCGGCGCGCTCCAACGCCTCTGCAACGCTCAGCGCCGAGCCCGAGAACTCAAAAATATAGGTTTCCAGGTGCACCACCGAGCGCGCAGCATCCATGGCTTCGACCAGTGCCGGAAACAGCGCCGTGCCGTTTTGCAGCAAGACCAGTTGGTGCCCGCCCTTCATGGCCCCGGCGCTGCGCCGCAGTGGCCCTTTGGCGTCGAGGCGTAGGCCTTCGCTCACAGCTCCAGCTCGGCAATCAGCGGCAAATGGTCGGACATGCGCGTCCAGGCACGCCCGTGGGGCACATGAGCCGACACGGGTTTTAGCCCCCGAACGAAGATTCGGTCGAGGTGCAGCAACGGCAAGCGCGACGGATAGGTGGGCAGGCGAAAGCCGTCAAATGTTCGCAGATCAAGGTCGGCCATGGGTTTGAGCAACTGCGCTCCCCAGTCGTTGAAATCGCCGGCCACAATCAGCGGCGCATTGGGCGGCAACTCGGAGGCAATGTACCGGCCCAGTCGCTGCACCTGCCGCTCGCGGCTGGCGTGGATCAAGCCCAGGTGCACAACCACCACATGCACAGCGACACTCTCCACCAGCAACTGCACATGCAACAGACCGCGCTGCTCGAAACGGTGATCCGAAACGTCGGAATGCTTGCTCTCGAGCACCGGCCATCGGGAGAGCAGCGCATTGCCATGTTCGCCGTGGCGCGTCACCGCATTGGTGCGGTAGACCGCCTCGTAGCCATCGGGCGTCAGGTAGTTGGCCTGGTCCAGGTCGGGCCAGCGGGTGAAGTGCTTTTCCAGCTTGCGGTTGTGGCTGCGCACCTCTTGCAGACACACGATGTCGGCATCGAACTGCTCTACCGCATGCGCCAGGTTGTGAATTTCCAGCCGGCGCGCCGGCCCAAGGCCCTGCACGCCTTTGTGGATGTTGTAGGTTGCGACACGAACGATGCTCATACGCAAATCATGCCACCAATAGGCCTTGACCCGTCGCCCCAGACGGCACGGGGCATCAGGTTCGCAATCAGCGGGCTCGACAGTGCGGGAGTTGCAAGATGGCCTCGGCATTGGACGGTGAAAAACACCGCTCGGCCGCTGCGGTCCAGGGTAGCCAGATCTGCGCTCGGTGTTCTCGGGAACTCAGCGTGACGGGCTGCAACTGCGGAATACACAAACCGAAAAGCCGCTCGGTGTTACAGGTCACGCCAGGCGCGTATCGGTGGAGCCACTGCGGGTAAATCTCGTAGACATTTTCGAGCCCCCAATCGGTCAACTCACAGCCAGGTGCCTGGGCATCCAAGCCAGTTTCCTCGAACACCTCACGCACTGCCGTGGTGCTGAAAGGCTCATCCTCGGTGTCCTTGGAGCCGGTCACCGACTGCCAGAAACCCGGGGCGTCGGTGCGCTCGATCAGCAAAACCTGCAACGCGGGCGTGTGGATGACCACCAGCACGGATTGCGGAATCTTAATTTTGCGAGCACAAGTGACAACCGCCATGGGGGGTTCATTCGCTCAAGGGCGACGCACCAAACCCGTGTGCCCCGAGCGCAGCCGTTGCAACATCCGCCATCCAGACCAGGCACGCCAAACCAAGCCCAACGCACGGCGTGGCCGCCAGACAGCCAGACCAAGCAATGATGCCAGCACCGGCACAGGGTTGGCGCGCAACCATATCCAGGCATCCTGCAAACGATCCGCCCATGAAAAGACTGGCTGCAGCGCCCGGATCTGGGTGGCCGCCTGCTGCCGCAGTTGCCCAGAGCGCACAGTCAGCCACTCACGGCGCCGGGCCAGTTCTGCACCGCGCTGGTTCATAAGGTGAAATTCATGGCCGAAGATCTTCTCGATCACGCCTGAGCTCATCCAGACTGGCAGAAAAGAGGCGCGAACCGCTCAATACGCGCTGACGCGCCTGGTAGGCCGCCAAGCCACCCAGAGCAAGGAACAGCACAGCGAAGACCACCAACGGGAGCAGACGGTGGCTGTCCCACAAGGCCACCGTGATCAGCATGGCCAGAAAACCCAGCCCCATGCTGAGCAAACTCACCGCAAAGGCGCTATAAACCAGCAGCGCTGCGATGCGCAGCACCTCTTCCTGGGCTTCGACGCTGAGCAACTCCAAGCGAACCTGAAGCAACTCCAGAACAGTGCCGGCGAGCCCCTTGAGCGAAGACGAGAACCGCTGCGGCGACGACATGGAGACGAGCGGCTGAATCAGCGACGACCGATCAACAGGCCGATCACCAGACCGACACCGGCCGCCGTACCAATGGCCCGCCAAGGGTGCTCATGCACATAATCATCGGTAACGCGGGCCATTTCCTTGGTCTTTTCCTTGACGGCATCCTCCACATCGGCCAGCTTGTGGCGTGCGCTGCGCAGGTTTTCCGTGATGCGCTCGCGCAACTCCACGATCTTGCCCTCCGTCTGGTGGGCTGTCGCCTGCATCAACTCTTCGGCATCCGCGATCACCCTTTGCAGATCGCTGACCAACTTTTCCTTGTTGGCAAGGGTGTCTAGGGTTGTTCTGCTCATGCGATGCTCCTTGTAAACGTTCATGGATCCAGCATGCGCTGGCACTGCGATTATCGTAACCGCCCTTCAGGCGCGGGACAAGACCACTGTGGTAGCCGGCCCAGCGCCCGTGGTCGTTGAATGTGCCTGTGGGCGTTTATCGAGAACGAGATCAGGCGGACGTCTTGGCCAGATCCACATTGCGCAGGCGGATGTGCAGTTCGCGCAACTGCTTTTCGTCCACCAGGCTTGGCGCTTGCGTCAGCAGGCACTGGGCGCGCTGGGTCTTGGGGAAGGCGATCACGTCACGGATCGAGTCGGCGCCGGTCATCAGCGTGACGATACGGTCCAGTCCAAAGGCCAGGCCACCGTGGGGCGGGGCGCCGTACTGCAGCGCGTCGAGCAGGAAGCCGAACTTGACTTGCGCTTCTTCGGGTGTGATTTTGAGCGCGTCGAACACCTTTTGCTGCACGGCAGCGGTGTGAATACGCACCGAGCCGCCGCCGATTTCCCAGCCGTTCAAAACCATGTCATAGCCCTTGGCAATGCACTTCTCGGGCGCGGTGACCATCCAGTCTTCGTGGCCATCTTTCGGTGCGGTGAAGGGGTGGTGCACGGCGGTCCAGCGGTCGGCCTCCTCGTCGTGTTCAAACATGGGGAAATCCACCACCCACATCGGTGCCCAACGGGCTTCGAACAGGCCATTTTTCTTGCCCAGATCGCTGTGGCCGATCTTGATACGCAGCGCGCCAATAGCGTCATTCACCACCTTGGCCTTGTCGGCACCGAAGAAGATGATGTCGCCGTCTTGAGCGCCGGTGCGCTTCAAGATCTCGGCCACTGCCGCGTCGTGCAGGTTCTTCACGATCGGGCTTTGCAGACCGTCGCGGCCCTTGGCCACTTCGTTGACCTTGATCCAGGCCAGGCCCTTGGCACCGTAAATCTTGACGAAGTCGGTGTAGGCATCGATTTCGCTGCGGCTGATTTCGGCGCCGCCGCGCACGCACAGGGCGACCACGCGACCGTTCTTCATGGTGGCGGGCGCGCTGAAGACCTTGAAGTCCACGTCGGCCATCACATCGGTCAGTTCCGTGAATTCGAGCTTGACCCGCAAGTCGGGCTTGTCGGAGCCAAAGCGGTGCATGGCTTCGCTGTAGGCCATCACCGGGAACTCGCCCAGGTCCACGCCCAAGGTGTTCTGAAACACGGTTTTGATCATGCCCTGGAACATGTCACGGATGTCCTCTTCGGTCAGGAACGAGGTTTCAATATCGATCTGCGTGAACTCGGGCTGGCGGTCGGCACGCAGGTCTTCGTCCCGGAAGCACTTGGTGATCTGGTAGTAGCGGTCAAACCCGGCCACCATCAACAACTGCTTGAACAGCTGGGGCGACTGCGGCAACGCAAAGAAGTGACCGTCGTGAACGCGGCTGGGCACCAGGTAATCGCGCGCGCCCTCGGGCGTGCTCTTGGTCAACATCGGGGTTTCGATATCGATGAAACCGTTGGCGTCGAGAAACTTGCGCACCTCCATGGCCACGCGGTAGCGCAGCATGAGGTTGTTTTGCATGTACGAGCGGCGCAGGTCCAGCACGCGGTGCGTGAGGCGGGTGGTCTCGCTCAGGTTGTCGTCATCGAGCTGAAACGGCGGCGTCACCGACGGGTTGAGCACCTTGAGTTCGTGGCACAACAACTCCACCTTGCCGCTCTTGAGGTTATCGTTGGTGGTGCCTTCAGGGCGCGCGCGCACCAGACCCGTGATCTGCACGCAGTATTCATTGCGCACGTCTTCGGCCACCTTGAACATGTCGGCGCGATCGGGGTCGCACACCACTTGCACATAGCCTTCGCGGTCACGCAGGTCGACAAAAATGACGCCGCCGTGATCGCGTCGGCGGTTGACCCAGCCGCACAGGGTGACGGTCTGGCCCAGCAGGGCTTCGGTCACAAGACCGCAATAATGGGAGCGCATTGCCATGGCAATTTTTCTTTCAACAGTGTCGCCACCGAAGTGGCGGGAAAACATTCAGGACGGGGTGTTCGTGGCGCTGGCCGAAACCAATTGAGCCACTTGAATCGGGGCATTGTTCGGCCCACCGGGCACGATCACGCCCATGGACACGATGTAGGTCAGCGCGGCATCCACACTCATTTGCAATTCCACGCAGGCACTTTTGCGCACCAACACACAGTAGCCGCCCGTGGGGTTGGGGGTGGTGGGTACGAATACGCTGAAAAATTCGTCCTGGGGTCCGGCACCGCCCGGCTGCAACTGCAACTGGCGCAAAACGTCACCCGCGGGTGCACCGGTCAGGAATGCAATGGTCCACATACCTTCGTGCGGCCACTGCACCAGCAGCGCCTTGCGAAAGGCATTGCCTTTTTCAGAAAACAGGGTATCCGAAACCTGCTTGACGCCCGAGTAAATGGAGCGCACCACCGGAATGCGGTGCAGCAGCGCGTGCCACCAGTGCACCAGCTTGTTGCCAATGATGTTGGAGGCCAGCGCACCAATGGACAGAACCACGGCGAATGCAAACACCACACCCAGACCCGGCACGTGCATGCCCAGAAAGTGATCGGGCTGCCAGTCGACGGGCAAGATGTGCAGCGTCTGGTCCAGCGTGGTCACAACCCAGTCAAGCACCCACAGGGTGATGATGAGGGGCACCAGCACCAGCAGGCCAGCCAGCAGCCATTTGCGCAAAGAGGGCATCAGAAGGCGCTCAGGCAGACGGGGTCAAACCAGAGGATGGCGGGGGCGATGCGGCGGGCGCCGCTGCGGGGGCTGCAACGGGTGCAGGCGCTGCGGCAGCTTCACCGGTGGGCTTGGCAGCGCCATCGGCAGCAGGTGCAGCGCCTTCGTCCGCCACGGCCGGCGCGGAGGCGGTGTTGCCACCGCGAAAATCAGTGACGTACCAGCCCGAGCCCTTGAGCTGGAAGCCGGCAGCGGTTACCTGTTTGCGAAAGCTGGGCTGACCGCAGGCTGGGCAAACGCTCAGTGGGTCATCGGACATTTTTTGCAACACGTCCTTGGCATGGCCGCAGGACTCGCACTTGTAGGCATAGATGGGCATGGCTTGAACCTGTAAGTGGACTCGGGTCGCTCCGCAAAACGCTGGGGCCGCGGGCCCGACAGCCATCCTCCGGAGGGAAGTTGAACAAAACCCGTCATTATAAATTGGGGTGTGGCCTCAGCGTCAGAGCGATGTGGCGTGTTGAGCGGGTGCGTGAACGAAAGACGCTCAGCCGATCCAAACCCTCACCACAGGCGCACGCGCACCAGCAACTGCATCGCGAGCAAACCCAGCAAGAAGCCCACGCCGCCGTAGAGAATGGCCTGCAGCAAGCGATTGGTGCGGCGCTGCTCGGTCAGCAGGCTGTCAAGTTCGCGGCGCAACTCGTGGGGCTTGTGTTGCAAGTAGTCGTGCAGCAGCCTGGGCAGCGCGGGCAGCAGTTTGGCGTATTGGGGTCCTTCGGCCTTGAACTGCTCCAGCAGTTTTTTAGGGCCCAACTGATCCACCATCCAGGTTTCCAGGAAAGGCTTGGCTGTGTTCCACAGGTCCAGATCGGGGTCCAGGTCGCGGCCCAGACCTTCAATGTTGAGCAGGGTTTTCTGCAACAGCACCAGCTGCGGCTGGATCTCCACCTGGAAACGGCGCGAGGTCTGAAACAGGCGCATCAGGACCATGCCCAGCGAAATTTCTTTCAGGGGGCGGTCGAAATACGGCTCACACACCGCACGAATAGCCGACTCCAGCTCGTCGACACGCGTGTCGGCCGGAACCCAGCCAGACTCCACATGCAGTTCGGCGACCCGCTTGTAGTCGCGCCGGAAGAAGGCCGTAAAGTTCTGGGCGAGGTATTCTTTGTCGAACTCGGTGAGCGTGCCCACGATCCCGAAATCGAGCGAGATGTAGCGCCCAAAGGTGGCGGGGTTCACGCTGACCTGGATGTTTCCCGGGTGCATGTCGGCATGGAAGAAGCCGTCTCGGAACACCTGGGTGAAAAACAGGGTCACGCCATCCCGCGCCAGCTTGGGAATATCGACCCCCAGACGGCGCAATTCATCTACTTTGTTGATGGGCAGGCCATGCATGCGCTCCATCACCATCACCTCGGTGTGGCAGTAGTCCCACAGCATTTCGGGAATGAGCACCAGGTCCAGGCCCTGCATGTTGCGGCGCAGCTGGGCTGCATTGGCCGCTTCGCGCACGAGGTCCAGTTCGTCGTGCAGGTATTTGTCGAACTCGGCCACCACTTCTTTGGGTTTCAGGCGCTTGCCGTCGGCCGACAAAGCGTCCACCCAGCCGGCCATCATGCGCATCAAGCTCAGGTCTTTGTCAATGACCGCCAGCATGTTGGGCCGCAGCACTTTCACCGCGACCTCGCGCCCGCCATGGCGGCCATCGCGCAGCGTGGCAAAGTGGACTTGGGCGATGGACGCACTGGCCACCGGCACCTGCTCGAAGTGCGAAAACACCGCGTCCAGCGGCTTGCCAAACGCACGCTCGATGGTAGCCACCGCCACCGCGCTGGGAAACGGCGGCACCCGGTCTTGCAGGCGGGCCAGCTCGTCAGCAATGTCGGGCGGCAACAGATCCCGGCGGGTGGACAGCACCTGTCCGAACTTCACGAAGATCGGACCCAAACGTTCCAGCGCCTCGCGCAAGCGCTGGCCTCGCGGTGCGTCCAGGTTGCGGCCGATGGAAACAATGCGCGTCAGCAGCCGGATACCCCGGCCCCGAAAGCTGGACAGCACCAGCTCGTCCAACCCATAGCGCAACACCACCCAGACAATGAACGCGCCGCGAAACAAGCGATTCATGCGGCGGTTCCGTCAGCACCCGGGGCGGTTGCAGCCGGTGGGGCCTCGGCTGGTGCCGGCGGGGCACCTGCTGAAGCAAAAGGCGAACCAGGAAAACCTTCGGGCTTGCGTGCCACGAACGACTTGAGCGCCTGCGCCGCCGAACGGGCAAAACGCGTCAGCGTGTGGGCCGGGGCGTCGCCCACAAACCGCGCCAAGTCTTCCTCTGGGTCCCAGCGCACGTTGTCCACCAGCCAGGCCACTTCGGCCGCCAGTTGTACATCGCCCTGAATGTCCACGCCGGGCTTGTCACCGGCCAGCACCGTCTGTGCCAGCGCCACGGGCGAGGTCTGGGTCAGGGTCACCCGCAGTTCGGACTGGGCGTTGGGCGCTGCCCGTTCGAGTAAGCCCGCAGCCGTGGGCGTGAGCGTGAGGTGAAATTCACCCCACTGCAACTTCACCGGTTTGCCTTTTTGGCGCCGCAGGCGGTCCTGAGCGGCCTTTTCCTGCATGAGCACATGGTTGAGAAACAGAACGATGCGGTTCTGCAACTCATCCACCACCCAGTCGGGCGGCCTCACAGCGCCCAGCAGGGATTGCAGGAGGTTGGGAAGGGAGCCGCCAGCCGACGGTCCAGACGAAAAAACGGGAGGTTCATTTTTCATGGCCCCCGATTTTGACGGATAAAGCCAGGCGCTATGGCTGCGCAGGGCTCTTGTTTGCGCCGGCGGCTACTGCAACGCCTGAACGCCCGCCACCAACCAGCCACCCGACCCGTTCTTGGGGCGGGTGATGTTCCAGACTTCACGGAACGGATTGGGCCCGGCTGACACGTCTTCCCGGATCAAGCCAGAGAATTCCACGCTGGCCATGTAGCCCGCATCCATTTCTTCGATGCCCAGCAAATGGGCCTCCAGCATCACCACCTCGGTCTTGTTGACCGTGCCGCCGCCCGAGCGCTCCCGCTCAGCCAGCTGACTTTGGATCTGCTCCAACATGCCGTCGGTCATCATGGCGCGCAGGCTGGGAATGTCTGAACGGTCCCAGGCGTCTTGCAGATTGAGAAAGTTGGCCTTGGAAGCCTTGAGAAAGCCTTCCGCGTCAAACCCGGCCGGAACGCCCCAGCCCTGCGACCCTGACAGGGACGAGTCGATCATGGAACCCGCCACGGTGGCGTCAGAAGAACCGCCATGGCTCTCCCACGGGCGGGCCGAGGCGTCGTTGCCCACGTTCTTCGGGCTGTAACCCCGCGGGGTAGCGGGATCAAACTGGGAATTGCCGCCACCGGCAGCGGCCTGATAGGCCAGCCCCAACGGCGCTGCGCTGGCGCGGCGACGCCTCAGCATGCCAACCACCGCGATCACCACGGCGGCGAACAATGCAAACATGAGGAACAGGGCAAAACCCTCTCCCAAGCCCAGGCTGGAGGCCAGCCAGGCCAAACCAAGGCCAGCAGCCAAGCCCCCAAGCATGCCGCCCCAAGCGCGCTTCGGCGCAGGCGCTGCAGCGGTGCTGGCGGCGACGGGACGGGCAGCGGCGTGTTGTGTGGGCGCCGGCGAAGCCTGTTGCGCAGGCAGCGTGCTGCTGCGCTGCGTCACGCTGCCCGACTGTTTGCCAAACGACAAGCCCCCGCCGAGGCGTTTGGCCCAAACGTCCTGCGCGCCCACGACCATGGCGCAAACGAGCACCACCGACCACAATGTTTTGTTACCCATGTTTGCCCCCCAGACCAAAAAACCAGCCCATCATCATCGAATCAACACTTGATCCCCAAGTGCAGAGCCACCACCCCTGCCGACAGGTTGTGCACGTCCACATGCCCAAACCCGGCGCTCTTCATCAACTGTCGCAACTCTTCCTGCCCCGGGTGCATGCGAATCGACTCGGCCAGGTAGCGGTAGCTGTCTTCGTCGTTGGCCACCAGCCGGCCCAGCTTGGGCAAGATGTTGAACGAGTACCAGTCGTACGCTTTTTCAAGTGGTCTGGCCACACGGGAAAACTCCAGCACCAGCAACTTGCCGCCCGGCTTCAGCACCCGCTGCATCTCGGCCAGCGCGCGGTCTTTGTGCGTCATGTTGCGCAAACCAAAGGCCACCGAGACAAAGTCGAACGCGTTACTTTCAAAGGGCAACTGTTCCGCGTCGCAGACCAGCGTGGGCAACACCACACCCAGATCGAGCAGGCGGTTGCGCCCCTCGCGCAGCATCGCTTCGTTGATATCGGTATGAACCACGCAACCTGCAGGGCCCACCTTCTTGGCAAAGGCCAGCGACAGGTCGCCGGTGCCACCGGCGATGTCCAGCACCCGGTCACCGGGCTGCGGGTTGGCAACGGTCAACGTGTAGCGCTTCCAGACGCGGTGCAGGCCCGCCGACATGAGATCGTTCATCACGTCGTAGCGGGGTGCTACCGAATCAAACACGCTGCGCACGTGTTGCGCCTTTTCGCGCTCGTCAACCGCCTTGAAACCGAAGTGTGTAGAGGCCATAAAGCAATCCTATGCGGTTAATGGCTACCGCAGGCACTCCCGCCCTTCGGCGTCATGGGCGCATCGCGTTCCATGCCGGCCGCTTGCAGGCGAGCGTTGTAATCGGCCCACAGTTCGGTCTGCTTGGAACCCAGAAAGTACAGGTAGTCCCAGGAAAAGATGCCGCTGTCGTGCCCGTCTGAGAACGTGGGTTGCACCGCGTAGTTGCCCACCGGCTCCAACGCGATGATGCCGACCTCGCGCTTGCCGGTCTGCAGCACTTCCTGCCCCGGGCCGTGGCCCTGCACTTCGGCCGACGGCGAGTACACGCGCATCAGTTCAAACGGCACACGAAACTCGCTGCCATCTGAAAACCCGATCTCCAGCACCCTGGATTGCTGGTGCAGGGTGATCGATTCCGGCGTGGGGGTATTTTTGTCAAGTCCGGCCATGATATTGCTCCAGATTCAAGCATTGAGGGGGAAGACGCGAAGCGGCGCAGGGGGTCACACCAGAACGCGTTCGATGCCGCCTTGGTTGGCCTTGGCAACATACTCGGGCAACCAGTCCTTGCCCAAGATCTGGTTGGCCATTTCGACCACGATGTAGTCGGCTTCAAGCAAACCGTTGTTCAGGTCGTCGCCGTAGCGCGTCAGACCCTGCAGGCAGCTCGGGCACGAAGTCAGCATCTTGATGTTGGCGGTTTCGCCCACCGTGCCAGCCGCGCGCAAAGCCGCTTCGCCTTTTTTGATCTCCTCTTCCTTGCGAAAGCGGATCTGGGTCGAAATGTCGGGCCGGGTCACGCCCAGCGTACCGCTTTCGCCGCAGCAGCGCTTGCTCTCCAGCACGTTGTCGCCCACCAGCGCCTTCACCGTCTTCATGGGGTCCTGCAGCTTCATGGGGCTGTGGCAGGGGTCGTGGTAGAGATAACCGCCCTGACCGGCCGGCAGCGTGATGCCTTTTTCGAGCAGGTATTCGTGGATGTCGATGATGCGGCAGCCAGGGAATATCTTGTCGAATTCGTAGCCCTGCAGCTGGTCGTAGCAGGTGCCGCAGCTCACCACCACGGTCTTGATGTCCAGGTAGTTCAGCGTGTTGGCCACGCGGTGGAACAGCACCCGGTTGTCGGTGATGATTTTTTCGGCCTTGTCGAACTGGCCCGAGCCGCGCTGCGGGTAGCCGCAGCACAGGTAGCCTGGTGGCAGCACGGTTTGCACACCGGCATGCCACAGCATGGCCTGCGTGGCCAGGCCCACTTGGCTGAACAGACGCTCGGAACCGCAGCCAGGAAAGTAAAACACCGCCTCGGTCTCGCTGGTGGTGCCCACCGGGTTGCGGATGATCGGCACGTAATCCTTGTCCTCAATGTCCAGCAGCGCGCGCGCCGTTTTCTTGGGCAGACCGCCAGGCATCTTCTTGTTGATGAAGTGGATCACCTGCTCTTTGATGGGCGCCGGGCCCAGTGTGGCGCGGGGTGCCGCCGTTTGCTTGCGCGCGACCCGCTTGAGCAGCTGGTTCGCCAGGCGCTGGGCCTTGAAGCCCACGTCCACCATGGCCGAGCGCATGAACTTGATGGTCTCGGGGTTGGTGGCGTTCAAGAAGAACATGGCCGCAGCATGGCCCGGCCGGAAGCTCTTCTTGCCCATCTTGCGCAACAAGTTGCGCATATTCATGGTCACGTCGCCAAAATCGATCTTCACCGGGCACGGGCTCAGGCACTTGTGGCACACGGTGCAGTGGTCGGCCACGTCTTCGAACTCTTCCCAGTGCTTGATGCTGATGCCGCGGCGGGTTTGCTCTTCGTACAAAAAGGCTTCCACCAGCAGTGAGGTGGCCAGAATTTTGTTGCGTGGGCTGTACAACAAGTTGGCGCGCGGTACGTGGGTGGCGCAGACCGGCTTGCATTTGCCGCAGCGCAGGCAATCTTTGACCGAATCGGCGATAGCGCCAATGTCGCTCTGCTGCATGATCAGCGACTCGTGGCCCATCAAGCCGAAACTCGGCGTGTAGGCATGGCTCAGGTCGGCGCTGCGCAGGTTGCCATCAGCGACCAGGCCTTTCACGCCGGCGATGTCGCGCAGCAGCTTGCCTTTGTTGAAGCGCCCTTCCGGGTCCACCTTGGCCTTGTATTCGGCAAAGGGGCGCAGCTCGTCGTCGGTCAAAAACTCCAGCTTGGTGATGCCAATGCCGTGCTCGCCCGAGATCACACCGTCCAGGCTGCGCGCCAGCACCATGATGCGGGCCACCGCTTCGTGCGCGGTTTGCAGCATCTCGTAGTCGTCGCTGTTGACCGGGATGTTGGTGTGCACGTTGCCGTCGCCCGCATGCATGTGAAGCGCCACCCAGACACGGCCTTTGAGCACCCGCTTGTGAATGGCGGTGCACTCGGCCAGGATGGCGCCAAACGCCGCCCCGGTAAAGATCTGCTGCAGTGGCGCGCGGATCTGTGTTTTCCAGCTCGCGCGCAGCGTGTGGTCTTGCAGTTGCGGGAACAGCGTGTCCACATCGCGCAGCCAGGTGGCCCAGAGCGAGCGCACCTCACGCACCAGCGCGAGCGCCTGCTGCACACGGTCTTCCAGCAGCTCGGCGCTCGGGATGTCGTTGGCGTCGTCGGTCTTGCCCAGCGGCAAGCTGCCTTTTGCGAAGAAGGCTTCCAGCGCCTCGCACAGCTTGAGCTTGTTGCGCAGCGAGAGCTCGATGTTGATGCGCTCGATGCCCTCGGTGTACTCACCCATGCGCGGCAGCGGAATCACCACGTCCTCGTTCACCTTGAAGGCGTTGGTGTGCTTGCTGATGGCGGCCGTGCGCTTGCGGTCAAGCCAGAATTTCTTGCGCGCTTCGGCGCTGATGGCCACGAAGCCTTCGCCACTGCGGCCGTTGGCCAGGCGGATCACCTCGCTGGTGGCACGGGCCACGGCGTCGGCGTCGTCGCCCACGATGTCGCCCACCAGCACCATCTTGGGCAACGTGCCGCGCTTGCTCTTGGTGGCGTAACCCACGGCCTTGAGGTAGCGGTCGTCCAGGTGCTCCAGACCCGCCAAAATGGCACCACCCGGGCGTTTCATCTCCGCGAACATGAAGTCCTTGATGTCCACGATGGACGGCACGCAGTCCTTAGGGTTACCAAAAAACTCCAGGCACACGGTGCGCACATGCTCGGGCATGCGGTGCACCAGCCAGCGCGCGCTGGTGATCAGGCCATCGCAGCCTTCTTTCTGAATGCCGGGCAGACCGGCTAGAAACTTGTCGGTCACATCCTTGCCCAGGCCTTCCTTGCGGAAGGTCGAGCCAGGGATCACCAGCTGTTCGGTGCGGACGGGCGTCTTGCCGTTGGCCTCGAAGTACTTGAGTTCGAAGGTGGCCACTGCGGCGTCATGAATCTTGCCGCGGTTGTGGTCCAGGCGCGTGACTTCAAGCCACTGCGCCTGCGGCGTCACCATGCGCCAGCTCACCAGGTTATCCAGCGCCGTGCCCCAGAGCACGGCTTTTTTACCACCGGCGTTCATGGCGATGTTGCCGCCCACGCACGAGGCCTCGGCCGAGGTCGGGTCCACCGCAAACACATGGCCAGCGCGCTCGGCCGCATCGGCCACACGTTGCGTCACCACGCCAGCCTCGGTCCAGATCGTGGGCAGCGGCTCGGCATGCCCGGGCACAGAAACAAACTCCACCTCGGTCATGGCTTCGAGCTTTTCGGTGTTGATCACCGCGCTCTTCCAGGTCAGCGGGATGGCGCCGCCGGTGTAGCCGGTGCCGCCGCCGCGCGGCACGATGGTCAGGCCCAACTCGAAACAGCCGCGCACCAGCTCAGCCATCTCGGACTCGGTGTCCGGGGTCAACACCACAAACGGGTATTCCACGCGCCAGTCGGTGGCATCGGTCACGTGCGACACGCGCGAAAGGCCGTCGAACTTGATGTTGTCGTGGGCGGTCAGCTTGCGCAGCGCCTTGGTGGCGCGCTGGCGCAGCGCGGCCATGTCTTCAAAAGAGCGGGCAAACGCGTCCACTGTCGAGCACGCCGCCTGCAGCAGTTCACCCACCAAGGCGTCGCGGGCCGGGTCGTCTTGCGGCGTGCGACGCTTGGACACCTCGCCCAAGCGGTGGTGCAAAGCATCGACCAACTGCTGGCGGCGCTTGGGCGTGTCCAGCAGATCGTCCTGCAAATACGGGTTGCGCTGCACCACCCAAATATCGCCCAGCACCTCGTACAACATGCGAGCCGAACGACCCGTGCGGCGCTCGCCGCGCAGTTCGTCCAGCAAGGCCCAAGCTCGCTCGCCAAGCAGCCGCATCACAATTTCACGATCCGAGAAAGACGTGTAGTTGTAGGGAATTTCGCGCAGACGAGGCTCGTCGTCGGTAGCGTTTTCGAGGAGCGAAAGCGGGGTGGGAGCGTTCATGGGAAGTGGGCTGCCAGCAGAAAGAGCTGAGCCTTCGATGGTACCGCAGGGCCACATACACATACCCGGGCGCTGGGTACTGGCACACTCTGAAAATACGCGCTTGAAACCATCCATGCAACCCGACACATCACCACAGGCTCACCCGACCCGACCGTGGCCCTACCCGCGCTGGATCGCCCACCGCGGCGCCGGTCTGCTGGCGCCAGAAAACACCCTGGCAGCGTTTCGGCTCGGTGCCGCCCACGGCTACCGCATGTTCGAGTGCGACGCCAAACTGAGCGCCGACGGCGTGGCCTTCTTGCTGCACGACGACACGCTGGAGCGCACCACCAACGGCCAAGGCGTGGCGGGTGATCAGCCTTGGGCGGCGCTGAGCCAGCTCGATGCTGGGGCTTGGCACTCGCCCGCCCATGCCGGCGAGACCTTGCCCACGCTGGCCGCCGTGGCGCGCTGGTGCTTGGCCAATGGCCATGGGCTGAACATTGAGATCAAGCCCACGCCCGGCACCGAACGGCAGACCGGGCAGGTGGTGGCGCTAGCGGCGGCAGCGCTGTGGGCGGGCCAGGAGCGGCCGCCGCTGCTCACGTCGTTTGAGCCCGCAGCGCTGGCTGGCGCCCAAGACAGCGCGCCCCAGCTGCCGCGCGGCTTGCTCCTCGAAACGCTGTGGCCGGGCTGGCTGGAGCGCGCGCAGGCGCTGGGCTGCGTGGCCGTGGTGTGCGAAGAGCGTTTGTGGAACGCGGCGCTGATGCACACCGTGTGCGGCGCCCAACTGCGCGCTCTGGCCTACACGGTGAACGATGCCGCCACCGCGCAGCGCCTTCTGGCGCTGGGCTTGGACGGCATCATCACCGACCGGGTGGATACTTTTTTGCCTGCGGGCTGAGGGCTTGCGTGGCGGCGGGCATCAACGCCGACGCATCCACCAAGCCAGTGTGCCCTGCACCAGCACCAGAGCCGCATACGTGACCATTTTCCCGTCACGACCAAAAACCATGAGCCCTGCCAGCAGTACACCCACGCCGGCCGCCAGCAGCGCCGTCAGATCGATCGCGTGGCTCCAGCGCGCCACGCGCCCTTTGTTCGACCACTGTGGCACCACCCACAAGATGAAGCCGACCACCAGTGCGGGCGCAATGAAGCCCGAGAGATGCGCCAAGAAGGCTAAGAAATTCATTGTGTGTGGGCCGCAACGTGCATAAGCGATCAATTTTATAATCTGCACATGTCTGTCTGGGCGCTCGGTATCAACCACCACACGGCTCCGCTTGATCTGCGGGGCCGGTTCGCGTTCGCGCTCGACCAAATTCAGCCCACGCTGCACGGTTACCGCCAGAGCCTGGCGCGCCAGCCCGAAGCCACCCTGCTCTCCACCTGTAACCGCACCGAGCTGTATGGCGCGGGCGATCAGGCCGCCGTCGAGCCCACCCTGGAATGGCTGGCCCACACCGGCGGCGTCAGCACCCATGTGTTGCGCGACCACGCCTATGTCCTGCGCGAAGACGAAGCCGCTCGCCATGCGTTCCGTGTGGCCAGCGGCCTCGACAGCATGGTGCTGGGGGAGCCGCAGATTTTGGGGCAGATGAAAGACGCGGTGCGTGCAGCCAGCGACGCTGGCGCCCTGGGCTCCACGCTGCACCAGCTGTTTCAGCGCTCGTTTGCGGTGGCCAAGCAGGTTCGCACGTCCACCGAAATCGGTGCGCACTCCATCAGCATGACCGCCGCTGCCGTGCGCCTGGCCGGACAGTTGTTTGAAGACCTGCAAGATATCAAGGTGCTGTTTGTGGGCGCGGGCGAGATGATCGAACTCGCTGCCACCCATTTCGCAGCCAAATCGCCCAAAAGCATGGCGATCGCCAACCGCACCCTGGAGCGTGGCGAGAAGCTGGCCGGCCGCTTTGGCGCCGAGGTGATGCGCCTGGCCGATGTGCCCGACCGCCTGCACGAATTCGACGCCGTGATCAGCTGCACCGCCAGCACCCTGCCCATCATCGGCTTGGGTGCGGTGGAACGTGCGCTGAAAAAGCGCCGCCACCGTCCCATGTTCATGGTTGATCTGGCCGTTCCGCGCGACGTTGAAGTGGACGTGAAAGGCCTGGACGACGTGTACCTGTACACCGTGGACGACCTTGCGGCCGTGGTCCAGACCGGCAGGGACAGCCGGCAAGCTGCCGTGGCACAGGCCGAAGTCATCATCGACGCGGGCGTGCTCAGTTTCATGCACTGGCTGGAACAACGCGACCCGACCAACGGCGTGGTGCCCTTGATTCAGCAGATCCATGCCCAGGCCGACGAATGGCGCGCCGCTGAGCTGGCCCGCGCCCGCAAGCTCCTGGCCAAGGGTGAGCCGGTTGAAGCCGTACTCGAAGCCCTTTCACGCGGCCTGACGCAAAAAATGCTGCATGGTACCTTGGCCGAGTTGCACACCGGCGACAGCGCCGCGCGCGCCGCCACCGCGCAAACGGTGTCGCGCCTGTTTCTGCGCGAAAAATCCTAGCCTGGCGTGGGCTTGCCCAGCAGGTGCGCTGCCTGGCAACGCCCTGTTGTGATGCGCCAACCGCTCAGCGTACAACCCATAGACCTTCATGAAGCCCTTCGTCCGCGACACCCTGATGCGCCAGCGCGTGCGCCTGCACGAACTGGACGCCTTGCTCTCGGCCCCCGACGTGGTCGACGACATGGACCGCTTTCGCACCCTCAGCCGCGAGCACGCCGACGCCTCGTTGATCGTGGATGTGTTCAATCGCTACCTGCAGCGCGAAGCCGACCTCGCCTCGGCCGAAGGCATGCTGCAAGACCCGGACATGGCTGAGATGGCGGAAGAAGAAATACAGAGTGCCAGGGCCGAACTGGGCCAGCTCGATGCCGAACTGCAGCAACTGCTGCTGCCCAAAGACCCGGACGACGAACGCAACGCCTTCATGGAAATCCGGGCCGGCACCGGTGGTGATGAATCGGCTTTGTTTGCGGGTGACCTGGCTCGCCTCTACACCCGCTACGCCGAACGCCAGGGCTGGCAGGTGGAGGTGGTGAGCGAATCGCCCAGCGAGCTTGGCGGCTACAAAGAAGTGGTGCTGCGCATGGCCGGACACGGCGCCTACGGCAAGCTGCGCTTCGAGTCCGGTGGCCACCGCGTGCAGCGCGTGCCGGTGACCGAAACGCAAGGCCGCATCCACACCAGCGCGGCCACGGTGGCGGTGATGCCCGAACCCGATGAGACCGAAGCCGTCAAACTCAATCCGGCCGAGCTGCGCATCGACACCTACCGCGCCAGTGGCGCCGGCGGTCAGCACATCAACAAAACCGACTCGGCCGTGCGGGTCACGCACCTGCCCACCGGCATCACCGCCGAATGCCAGGACGGCCGCAGCCAACACAGCAACAAAGCCAAGGCGCTGCAGGTGCTGACCGCGCGCCTGCAAGAAAAAGACCGCAGCGAGCGCGCCGCCAAAGAAGCCGCCACCCGCAAGGGCCTGATCGGCAGCGGCGACCGCAGCGACCGCATCCGCACCTACAACTTCCCGCAGGGTCGCCTCACCGACCACCGCATCAACCTCACGCTGTACAAGCTGCTGATGGTGATGGAAGGCGACTTGGACGAAGTCATCCACGGGCTGCAGGTGGCACGCGGCACCGAACTGCTGGCCGAACTCGAGCAACGCAACAGCCTGTGAGCACCCGCCCATGAACGTCACGCCCACCCTGCGCGAGACGCTGCATCAAGGCCAGCAACAGGGCCTGGAACGCCTGGACGCCCAGATGCTGCTGCTGCACGCCCTGGGCCGCTCACCGCACGACCGTGCCTGGCTGATGGCCCACGACGGCGACATGCTGATTGAGGAGGCGGCAGCGCGGTGGGAGGTGCTGCTGCAACGTCGCCGGGCCGGCGAGCCCGTGGCTTACCTGCTGGGTGAAAAAGCCTTCTTCGGCCTGAGTTTGGCTGTGGACGCCCGGGTCCTCGTTCCGCGCCCAGATACCGAGGTGCTGGTTCAGTGGGCGCTGGACGTGCTACCCGCCACCGGCGGAGCAACGCCACCCCGCATGCTCGACCTCGGCACAGGCAGCGGCGCCATCGCGCTGGCTTTGGCCCGGCACCGGCCCGACACGCAAATTACCGCCACAGACGCCAGCGCCGACGCGCTGGCCGTGGCGCAGGCCAACGCGCGACGGCTGGGCCTGCCGGTGCGCTTCGCCCACGGCACCTGGCTGTCGGCGGTGCCGGGTGAACGTTTCGACGTGATCGCCAGCAACCCGCCTTATATTGCCGAGGGCGACCCCCACCTGCCCGCCCTGCGGTTTGAACCCCGCTCTGCCCTGACCTCTGGCCCTGACGGCCTCGACGCCATCAAAACCATCATCAACCAGGGGAGCGCCGCACTCTGCCCTGGTGGCTGGTTGCTGCTGGAGCACGGGCACGATCAAGCCCAGGCTGTCCGTGCACTCTTGCAGTGCGCGGGGTTCGCGCATGTCAGCAGCCGCACCGACCTTGCGGGCATCGAGCGCTGCAGTGGCGGGTACTGGCCTCAGCAGCGATAATTGACTATTTTTACGGGTTATTGAAGACCCATCCGCAAAAGGACCTACCTGCCATGAGCGACGCCCAATCCCGAATCGACCAACTGGTCAAATCCAACGACATCGTGCTCTTCATGAAGGGCAACGCGAGCTTCCCCATGTGCGGCTTTTCCGGCCGTGCCATCCAGATCCTGAAGGCTTGCGGCGTTGATCCCAAGGCTGTCAAAACTGTCAACGTCCTCGAAGACGACGGCGTGCGCCAAGGCATCAAGGAATACAGCAACTGGCCCACCATTCCCCAGCTCTATGTCAAGGGCGAGTTCATTGGCGGCTCGGACATCATGATGGAAATGTACGAGTCTGGTGAACTACAGCAAGTGATCAGCGGCGAAGCCTGAAGCCCGACCTCACGCAGAGCCACCTTCGGGTGGCTTTTTGCGTTGTGGCGCGGCGTTTTGATGCGGGTTTTTGCGCAGTATCCATGGGTCCCTGGTGAAGCGCTGGTTTTGTGAGGCTTTTCCTGCATTGAGATCAGGCACGACTTGTGCTTGAATGAACGCGTCACCGAACCCCACAAGGAGAACCGCATGAGCTCACGCAGCCTGGTCGCCTCACCCTCTCTCGGTCTGCCCATCGCCCAGATGCGCAGCGTGTTCAGCGCCGACGACGTCGAGCGCAGACTGGCTCAGTTGCAAACCAGCGGCAACGAACGCGAGCATGAAAGCCTGCGCAGCACCTACCAGCGTATGTTGGAACGCGGACCACAGCGCTTTGCCGTCAAACCCTCAGGCGTGCCCGACATGGCACCGCTGTACGACCTGCTGCCCAATTTTGGTGACGTGCTCGACGAGGTGAAGCGCCATGTGGCGCTCAGCCAGGACAGCCGCGACAGCCTGGAAGTCACGCCCATACTGCTGCTCGGGCCGCCCGGCGTGGGCAAAACCCATTTCGCCCGGCAGATTGCCGACCTGCTGGGCACCAGCATGAGCCTGGTGCCCATGAGCTCCATGACCGCCGGCTGGCTGTTGTCGGGCTCATCGTCACAATGGAAAGGCGCCAAGCCGGGCAAGGTGTTTGAAGCCCTGGTAGACGGCCAGTACGCCAACCCGGTCATCGTGGTGGACGAGATCGACAAAGCCAGCGCCGACGCGCAGTACGACCCGCTGGGCGCGCTCTACAGTCTGCTGGAACACGACACGGCACAGAACTTCGTGGATGAATTCGCCGAGGTGCCGATTGACGCAAGCCAGGTGATCTGGATCACCACCGCCAACAATGAACGCGCCATCCCCGAACCGATTCGCAACCGCATGAACGTATTCGAAATAGCGCCACCCTCACCCGATGCAGCACGCAAAATTGCCGCCCACCTGTACCAGGGCATCCGCAGCGAACACGACTGGGGTCAACGCTTCGACCCTGAGCCAGCGGACGATGTGCTGGACCAACTGGCCAACCTGGCCCCGCGTGAAATGCGCCGTGCACTGGTCACCGCCTTTGGCAACGCACGCCTGAACAACCGCTACCGCGTGGAACCCGACGACCTGCCACGCCCTGGCGCAGGCAAAAGTCGCATTGGCTTTTTGCAATAAGGCGCACGCCAGTCGCGCAGGCACCCCGGGCGCTCAGGCGTCCGGGTGGACCCAGTTTTTTGCTGCCGCGTAGACCGCATTCGGGTACTCGGCGCGACCGCGGCTGCCGTTGTAACGACCCAGTGCCAAAAAGGTATCGCCACGCTCGCGGTCCAGATAGTGGCGCAAAATCACACAGCCAAAGCGCAAGTTGGTCTGCATATTGAACAACTTGCCCGGATCGCCGTCACCAATCAGGCGTGACCAAAATGGCATGATCTGCATATAACCCCGTGCACCCACGCGTGAAATGGCAAACTTGCGAAACGCACTTTCCACCTGAATCAAGCCCAGCACCAGCGTGGTGTCCAGGCCGGCCCGCCGGGACTCGTACCAGACGGTCTGCAAAAATTCGACGCGCGTCTGAAAGTCGGTTTTCCTGCGGTGCAACCGGTCGCTCATGGCACCCAGCCAACGCAAGTGTGCCAAGCGCGCTTCCAAGTTGGGAAAGTCTGGCACAGGCGGGGCATGGTTGGCAATGGCAGCACTCAAAGCGCCGCGCACCGAATCAGCCAAAGGCTCTTCCAGCTGGCCTCCAGCGGCCACCAGCGGTATCCCCTGCAGACCCAGCCCCACACTCCACGAAGCCACGGAAACCAGGCAGTGACGGCGGCTCACCCGCGGTGAACCTGCCGTGGTCCATGGCAAGCCTGCCCGCTCAGCCAGACCTGTCATTGCCCCAGTTTGCCCTTCAGCACCTCGAAAATATCGGCAACCGCCACCTGGGTGGCCGCTGCGTCACGGCGGTGCTGGTATTCGACCTGGCCGGCCTTCAACCCACGGTCGCCGATGGTGACGCGGTGCGGCACGCCGATGAGTTCCCAATCGGCGAACATGGCACCGGGGCGCTCGCCGCGGTCGTCCAGGATCACGTCCACGCCCGCCGCCACGAGATCGGCATGCAGTTGTTCGGCCGCGGCCTTCACCTCGGGGCTGCGGTCCATGCCGATGGGGCAGATCACCACGGTGAACGGGGCCAAAGCATCAGGCCAGATGATGCCGCGCTCGTCGTGGTTTTGCTCAATGGCGGCTGCGGGTAGGCGGGTGATGCCGATGCCGTAACAGCCCATTTCAAAATACGCAGGCTTGCCGTCCTCGCCCAGAAACGTCGCGCCCATGGCGCGTGAGTATTTGGTGCCCAGGTAAAACACATGGCCCACCTCGATACCGCGCTCGATGGCCAGCACGCCCTGGCCGTCTGGGGACGCGTCACCTTCCACCACATTGCGGATGTCGGCCACCAGATCGGGATCTGGCAAGTCGCGCGCCCAATTCACGCCTGTCATGTGGAAATCGGCCTCGTTGGCCCCGCAGATCCAGTCGGCCATCACCGCCACCTCACGGTCAGCGATCACCTGCACGGGATGCTTCAGGTTCACCGGGCCCAGGTACCCGGGCCTGCTGCCAAAGTGGGCCTCAATTTCGGGCACAGTGGCAAAGCGGAAGCCCAAATCGAGCCCGGGCAACTTGCCGACCTTCACCTCGTTCATGTCGTGGTCACCACGCAGCAGCAGCAGCCAGATGCGCGACTTGACGATTTCGTCGCGCTCGTTGATCTCGTCGGTGGCCAACACCAGTGACTTCACCGTGCGCGCCAGCGGCACGCCCAGCAACTCGGCCACGTCGGCGCAGGTGCTCTTGCCCGGCGTTGGCGTTTTCACCATCGGGCTGACCGCTGCCGGACGCGCGCAGACGGGTGCCAGCGCTTCGGCTTTCTCCATGTTGGCTGCGTAATCGCTGGTGGGGCAGTAAACAATCGCGTCCTCACCGGTTGCCGCAATCACCTGAAATTCTTCGCTCAGGTCGCCACCAATAGCGCCACTGTCTGCGGCTACGGCGCGGTAGCGCAACCCGAAGCGGTCAAAGATCCGTCGGTAGGCACCCGCCATCTTCTGGTAGCTGACCTGCGCGGCATCGCCATCGCGGTCGAAGCTGTAGGCGTCCTTCATGGTGAATTCACGTCCGCGCATCAGACCAAAACGCGGCCGGCGTTCGTCACGGAATTTGGTTTGAATCTGGTACAAATTTTTCGGCAACTGTTTGTAGCTGCGCAATTCCTGGCGTGCAATGTCCGTAATCACTTCTTCACTGGTCGGCTGCACCACAAAGTCGCGTCCATGACGGTCCTTGATACGCAGCAATTCCGGCCCCATTTTTTCAAAACGACCGGTTTCCTGCCACAGCTCTGCCGGCTGGATCACCGGCATGGTGAGCTCGACCGCACCCGCACGGTTCATTTCTTCGCGCACGATAGCCTCCACCTTGTGAATCACGCGCAAGCCCATGGGCATGTAGCTGTAAATGCCAGCGCCGAGCTTCTTGATCATGCCCGCGCGTGTCATGAGCTGATGGCTGACAACCTCGGCATCAGCCGGGGCTTCCTTTAGGGTCGTGATCAAAAACTGGGAAGCTTTCATGGGATCGGCTGCCAAGGTGGCAAAGGTGAGGTGGACAGGTGGGGAGGGATTGCGCCACTGCGTTGGCGGCATGCCCTGGAGACCATGGGCATGCCCGAAGGCGTTCAGGCGCAATACAGGTGGGTGATCACTTCGCAAGCCCCGCTTGGCGATGCATAATGAACACAGTTTAAAAATTTGGGATTGATTATGCTTGACAGAGAAGGCTTCAGGCCCAATGTCGGCATCATTCTGCTCAACCAGAGAAACCAGGTGTTTTGGGGCAAGCGCATTCGCTCTCACTCCTGGCAGTTTCCGCAGGGTGGTATCGACCGGGGCGAAACACCCGAACAGGCGATGTACCGCGAGCTGCACGAGGAAGTGGGGTTGATGCCCGAGCACGTGAGCATTCTGGCCCGCACGCGGGATTGGTTGCGCTACGAGGTGCCTGACCGTTTCATCCGGCGCGATGCGCGCGGACATTACAAAGGACAAAAGCAGATCTGGTACCTGTTGCGTCTCGTGGCGCAGGACTGGAACCTGAACCTGCGTGCGACCAGCCACCCGGAATTTGATGCCTGGCGTTGGCACGACTACTGGGTGCCGCTGGATGTGGTGGTCGAGTTCAAACGCGGCGTTTATGAAATGGCGCTGACCGAGCTGGCACGCTACCTGCCACGCAATGACACCCGCAACCGATTTCTTCGCGGCGGTATCCGCCAGCGTTTGGCGGACGACGGCTCGTCGCACATGGCTTTTACCGGCATATCGCAGGGGTTGGAACTCCCCCCAGGGGCCAGCTTTGACCCGGATCCGCAGAGCAACCTGCGCGCGCAGGAGGCCTGGACTCGGCAGGGCGAAGTCGAATGAGGCAGATTTCCTCTCGCCCGCGCAAACGCAGTTTGCATCTTGTTTTGGCTGGTGTTGTGGTGTCGACGGCCGCCGTCGCTTTGGCCCAGAGCCCATCCACCGACAACTGGCAGGAAAACGCCGTCCCTCCTCCTGCTCACTTCAAAACAGAAGGCCTGCACATCTTTGATGTGTCGGTGAGCTCTTCGCTGATCTACGGCATCGATCCCGACACCCTCATGCTGGGCACTGACGGGGTTGTGCGCTATGTATTGGTGGCTCGTAGCAAAAGTGGTGCGACCAACGTCCTCTTTGAGGGCATTCGTTGCAAGACCGCAGAAATGAAAACCTTTGCGCGCTGGAACAATCAGGGCAGTTGGATCTCCGGCGCAGACGGCGCATGGCGACCCCTGACTTTTTCAGGACCCACAAATCACGCGATGCACCTCGCCCGCGACGGCATTTGTGAAGGAAAAACACCCAATGGCAGTGCCCGAAATATGCTTCAAGCGCTTCAGCGCGGGCGGGTGCTTTCAAACTAAGCCGCGACCCGCGGCGCCTGCACGCGTATCGGGCAACTGGCTTGTGGCAAGACTTGAGCACCCGGTAAAGGCATTCCCGCCGCAGACATTTGAACCCTCAGCGCCGACTTTTCAACTGCGCGCGAGCACCAGGTTGTCGCGGTGAATCATTTCGGGCTCGGCCACATAGCCCAGGAGCCGCTCAAAATCACTGGAAGCCCTTCGGCAGATCAACCGAGCCTCCGAGCTGGCGTAGTTGGCCAAGCCTCGGGCGATTTCGAGACCACTGGCATCGCGCACCGCGATCACGTCTCCGCGCGAAAAATCGCCCTCCACAGCGGTCATGCCAATCGGGAGCAGACTCTTGCCTTCACTCAAGATTTTGTCCACTGCGCCAGCATCTACCGAAACCGATCCACGCAATTGGAGATGATCCGCCATCCAGCGTTTGCGGGCCTGATTCTTCGGTGTCTGGGCCAGCAGGCAGGTGCCAATGGCTTCCCCGTCGCACAAACGCAGAAGCACCTGTGGCTCACGCCCCCAGGCAATAACGGTGGAAGCGCCCGAACCAGCCGCCCGTTTGGCCGCCAGAATCTTGGTGATCATCCCCCCCTTGCCGATACCCGACCCCGCACCGCCCGCCATGGTCTCCAACTGCGGATCACCCGCACGGGCCACGTGAACGAACTCTGCCGCCGGATCGCGTCGTGGATCTGCCGTGTAAAGCCCTTTCTGGTCGGTCAAAATAACCAAGGCGTCGGCCTCCACCAAGTTAGCCACCAACGCCCCTAAGGTGTCGTTGTCGCCAAACTTGATTTCGTCATTGACCACGGTATCGTTTTCGTTGATCACCGGAACCACGCCCAGCTGCAACAGCGTGAGCAAAGTCGAACGGGCATTGAGATACCGCTCACGATCGGCAAGATCGGCATGGGTCAACAGCACCTGCGCACTGCCCACACCGCATTCGCGCAACTTGGTCTCGTACATCTGCACCAAACCCATTTGCCCCACCGCGGCAGCTGCCTGCAATTCATTGATTTCTCTGGGTCGAACGGTCCAGCCCAGGCGCTTCATGCCTTCCGCCACAGCACCGCTGCTCACCATGATCAGCTCTCGGCCTTCCTTGACCAAAGCCGCCAGTTGCTGGCTCCACTGTCCGATGGCTTCTTCATCCAGACCCCGGCCATCATTCGTCACCAGACTCGAACCAACCTTGACCACGATGCGGCGGGCGTTCTTGAGCAGCGCCGCCTGGGCGGCTTGCTGGGCATTCAGGGAAGCATCAAACTGCATGTGGGTCAAGTGCCGTCAACAACAGAAAATCTACTTGCGGGGAATCAGTTCACGTCGGATGCCGCGGCAAAGCGGGGATCAACCTCGACCGGCTGCTGAGCCTGGTGCACTTGGGCAAGGTGTTCGTACACCTTTTGCACCAGCAATTCGCAGCCTTCCCGCGTCAAAGCGGAGATCGAGAACACGGGGCCTTTGTACTTCAAGCGTTTCACAATGTCCTTCACTCGAGCCTCACGCTCATCGGTCGGCACCATGTCCAGCTTGTTCAGCACCAGCCAACGCGGCTTGTCATAAAGCGACTGATCAAACTTCTTGAGTTCGGCAACGATCGCCTTGGCCTGCGCAACCGGGTCAACGCCCTCGTCGAACGGTGCAACATCCACAAGATGCAGCAACAAACGGGTACGTTGCAGGTGACGCAAGAACTGGTGACCCAAACCAGCGCCCTCCGAAGCGCCTTCAATCAAACCTGGCACATCTGCCACCACAAAGCTTTTTTCAGGCGCGACGCGAACCACACCCAAGTTGGGGTGCAGCGTGGTGAAAGGATAGTCTGCAATCTTGGGACGGGCATTTGAAATCGCCGAAATCAGGGTGGACTTGCCCGCGTTGGGCATACCCAACAGACCCACATCGGCCAGCACCTTGAGCTCGAGCTTGAGCGTGCGCCGCTCACCCGTCCAGCCCATCGTTTTCTGACGCGGCGCACGGTTCGTCGAACTCTTGTAGTGCATGTTGCCAAAGCCACCGTCACCGCCTTTGGCGATCGTGACCTGCTCACCAGGTTGCAGCAACTCGTGCAACACCTCCCCCGTTTCGGCATCCGCAATGATGGTCCCGACCGGCATCTTGAGCACGATGTCGTCACCCTTGACGCCAAACATGTCCGAACCTTTGCCATGCTCGCCCCGGTGTGCTTCAAACCGCCGGGTGTAACGGAAGTCGACCAGCGTGTTCAGGCTCGCATCTGCCACTGCATAAATGTTGCCACCACGGCCACCATCACCCCCATCAGGACCGCCAAATTCCTTGTACTTTTCATGCCGGAACGATGCGCAGCCGTTGCCGCCATCGCCCGCAGCGACATCGATCGTAGCTTCGTCCACAAATTTCATGACATCTCTTCCCAGAAACAACTGACACAACAATGGCCAATACAAAAAGCCCGCACAGGCGGGCCTTTTGTATTCAAGACATCGCCAACGCCGGTGAACTGCGAGGTTTTCACAAACCCGGCGGCCACACCGGCAAGCCACATCACAAAGGCATGATGTTGACCGTCTGGCGATTCAGCGCGCCTTTGATGGCGAAGCTGACACGACCGTCGACCGTGGCAAAAATGGTGTGGTCCTTGCCCAGACCGACGTTCATGCCTGGGTGGAACTTGGTACCGCGCTGGCGCACGATGATCGAACCAGCGCTGACCACCTCACCGCCGAACGCTTTCACGCCGAGCATCTTGGGCTTTGAATCGCGCCCGTTTCGCGTTGAGCCGCCGCCTTTTTTCTGTGCCATGTTGACTTACTCCTCAAGCTGCGATCGACGAAATCTGCAGTTCGGTGAAATTTTGACGGTGGCCTTGGCGCTTTTGGTAGTGCTTGCGACGACGCATCTTGAAGATGTGTACCTTGTCGTGCCTGCCATGCGACAAAACCGTGACTGTGACCGTTGCGCCGGAAACCAAGGGAGTGCCTACCTTGATCTCGCTGCCGTTGCCGACAGCCAGAACCTGGTCAAACACGATCTCTTGACCCACATCCGCAGCAATCTGTTCTACTTTAATTTTTTCGCCAGCAGCAACACGATACTGTTTGCCGCCGGTTTTTATGACCGCGTACATATGAACCTCTTGTAAAAATCCACGAATGGATATTCGGCAGACCAAATTCCACCGAACTCAAGATTTTAGCACGTGTTCGCGAGCAGATCAAGACATGGCGGCTTTGCCCTTGGTTGACACCCGCGACAAACGCAGGCACCTCAGCGCCCCACGGGGACCACATGAGACCCGTTTCTATAATCAAAGCCCGCTCAGCAAAACAGCTACTCAGCCGCACCGCACCTTGACCACTCATTCAAGCCCAACTGCCACGCCCCTGGACCTCATTCAGCCCGACATGCACCGGGTTGACCAAGTGATCAGCGAACGCCTGGCCACTGAAGTTCCCTTGGTGCGCGAGGTGGCGCAATACATCATTTCTGCGGGCGGAAAACGGCTGCGCCCAGCCCTCCTGCTCCTCATGAGCGGAGCCCTGGGCAACCAAAATGCACACCGCCACACACTGGCGGCCGTGGTGGAGTTCATCCATACCGCGACCTTGTTGCACGACGACGTGGTAGACGAGTCAACACTGCGACGCGGACGCGAAACGGCCAACGAACGCTTTGGCAACGCCGCCAGTGTCCTTGTGGGTGATTTTTTGTACTCACGCGCCTTTCAGATGATGGTGGACGTGAACAACATGCGAGTGATGCAGGTTCTCTCGGATGCAACCAACGTGATCGCTGAAGGCGAAGTATTGCAACTCGTGAACATGCGCGACGCCTCGCTCACCGAGACAGACTACCTCCGCGTGATTCGCTCAAAAACCGCCAAGCTGTTTGAAGCCAGCGCCCGCTTGGCACCTATTCTGGCCGGAGCGGATGCACAGACCGAGGAAATTTGCGCAACGTACGGACAGGCACTGGGTACTGCATTCCAGGTGATTGACGACGTGCTGGACTATGAAGGCAAGGCTGATGAACTCGGAAAAAACCTGGGCGACGACCTGCGCGAGGGAAAAGTCACGCTACCCATTATCTGCGCCCTGAAAGCCGCATCTGTAACTCAAAAGAGACTCATCCACGATGCTATCGAACATGGCGATGCGGCCCACCTGGACGACATCCTCGCCATCATTGTGGAGACGGGCGCCTTGGATGCCGCACGGGCCAGCGCCATGACCGAGGCGCAACGGGCCCTTGATGCAGCACAGCGCCTTCCACGCAATGAATACAGCACTGCTTTGCTACAATTGGCAACCGGTTTGACGGGGCGACGCTCATAAAATGAAAAGCTCTCAAGAATGCCCCTGGCGGTTCTTGAAACAGAAGATCGGGGTGTAGCTTAGCCAGGTAGAGCGCTACGTTCGGGACGTAGAGGCCGGAGGTTCGAATCCTCTCACCCCGACCAAAAAATTACGTCCCCTGTAGGGCCACCATCCTTCCTGCGTGCGATCAGGTTATTCGCACCCTCCCTGCAACGTCCAAAGCGTCAGATGCTGTGAGTTAGACACAAAGTGCCTGCAAAAACGCGTGCAAGTCGTTGATTTACGATAGATTACGGTTTTATGGCGTCAAACGACACAGTTATCCAAGATAACTCCACCATGGCATTGCCTGGGTTGGGGCGTGCGCTTGTGTCTGCCGGCAAACTAGGGCAAAAAGCGGCGGAAGATCTGTACAAAAAGGCACAGAGCAACCGTACCAGCTTTATTGCCGAATTGACGGGATCCGGCGCAGTCTCGGCAGCCGACATGGCTCACACCATGTCCACGGCCTACTCGGCGCCCTTGCTGGATCTCAACGCTATTGACGTCGAACGACTGCCCAAAGGTTTGCTGGACAGCAAGATATGTTCGGACTACCGGATTGTTGTGTTGAGCAAACGCAACAACCGTCTGATGGTCGCCACAGCCGATCCTGCTGACCAACAGGCGGCAGAAAAAATCAAATTCGCCACGCAGATGGGGGTGGACTGGATCATTGCCGAGTATGACAAACTCAGCAAATTGGTCGACAGCCAGACCACCAGCGCCAACGAAGCGATGGACACCTTAATCGGTGCAGACTTCGAGTTTGATGACATCGCGTCCGAAACAGTTGTCACTGACACGACCGAGAAAGCCAACGAGGTCGACGACGCGCCAGTCGTCAAATTCCTTCACAAAATGCTGATCGATGCCTTCAACATGCGGGCGTCGGATCTGCACTTTGAACCCTATGAGCACAACTACCGTGTGCGCTTTCGGATCGATGGGGAACTGCGTGAAATCGCATCGCCTCCGATTGCGATCAAGGACAAGCTGGCCTCTCGCATCAAGGTGATTTCCCGCATGGACATCTCCGAAAAACGGGTTCCGCAAGATGGCCGGATGAAGCTCAAGATCGGTGTGGACCGCATGATCGACTTCCGTGTCAGCACATTGCCGACATTGTTTGGGGAGAAGATCGTTATCCGAATTCTGGATCCGAGCAGCGCGAAGGTGGGCATTGATGCCTTGGGCTATGAGCCCGAGGAAAAAGAACGATTGATGAACGCCATCGCAAGGCCCTACGGCATGGTTCTGGTAACCGGCCCAACGGGGTCGGGCAAGACCGTCTCGCTCTACACCTGCCTGAACATTCTGAATCAGCCCGGCGTCAACATCTCCACAGCAGAAGATCCATCCGAGATCAACTTGCCTGGCGTGAACCAAGTGAACGTCAACGAAAAAGCTGGACTGACCTTCGCCGCAGCGTTAAAGGCCTTTCTGCGCCAAGATCCTGACGTGATCATGGTTGGTGAAATCCGTGATCTGGAAACCGCGGATATTTCGATCAAGGCGGCGCAGACCGGTCACTTGGTTCTGTCCACGCTGCACACCAACGACGCACCCACCACGCTGACGAGGATGATGAACATGGGAATTCCTACGTTCAATATCGCGTCCAGCGTCATTCTGATCACAGCCCAGCGTCTTGCACGTCGTCTGTGCCCCAATTGCAAGACAGCACTCGACGTGCCGCGCAAGGCCTTGATTGACGCTGGTTTCAAAAGCGAGGATCTGGACGGATCATGGACACCCTTCAAACCCGTGGGCTGCTCGGCCTGCAACAATGGGTACAAAGGACGCGTCGGTATCTACCAAGTGATGCCCATTTCGGAAGAAATACAACGCATCATCTTGCGCGGAGGCAGTGCAATGGACATTGCCCAGCAGGCAAGCAAGGAAGGCGTTCGTACGCTGCGCGAATCTGGCCTTCTCAAGGTCAGACAAGGCATGACTTCGCTGGAAGAAGTACTCAGCGTCACCAACGAATGACGCAGCGCTAGACACACGACTCCGAGGACACCATGGCAACCGCTGCATCCAAAAGCATCAAAGACTTTGTTTTCGAATGGGAGGGGAAGGACCGAAACGGGAAAACTGTTCGAGGCGAAACCCGTGCGGTGGGTGAAAATCAGGTGCTGGCGGCGTTGCGCCGCCAGGGCATCGTGCCCAAAAAAGTCAAAAAACGGCGAATGACCTCGGGCAAGCGCATCAAGCCCAAAGACATCGCTATCTTCACGCGCCAGTTGGCGACCATGATGAAGGCGGGTGTTCCACTGCTGCAGTCGTTTGATATTGTGGGGCGAGGCAATCCGAACGCCAGCGTAACCAAGTTGCTCAACGATATCCGAACCGATGTCGAAACCGGTACATCACTGAGTGCCGCTTTCCGGAAAAATCCCCTCTATTTCGACAGCCTTTATTGCAATTTGGTGGAAGCTGGGGAGGCCGCCGGCATTCTTGAGGAGCTTTTGGACCGTCTTGCAGTTTATATGGAGAAGACCGAAGCCATCAAATCCAAGATCAAGTCGGCCTTGATGTATCCCATTTCGGTGATCATTGTGGCGTTTGTTGTGGTAGCAGTGATCATGATATTTGTGATCCCGTCTTTCAAAGAAGTGTTCAGTTCGTTTGGCGCTGATTTGCCGGGCCCTACCCTGTTCGTGATCGCGATGAGCGAGTTCTTTACCGACTACTGGTGGCTGATCTTTGGTGGTCTGGGCGGTGGCATTTACTTTTTGCTGCAAGCATGGAAAAGAAACGAAAAGGTCCAAAAGTTCATGGATCGCATCATGCTGAAAATGCCGATTTTTGGTAGCTTGGTGGAAAAGTCGGTGATTGCTCGTTGGACCCGTACGCTCTCGACCATGTTTGCAGCCGGGGTACCCCTGGTGGAGGCCCTGGACTCGGTGGGCGGCGCATCGGGCAATTCGGTCTATGCAATGGCCACAGAAAAAATTCAGCAGGAAGTCTCGACCGGCACCAGCCTGACCAACGCCATGACCAATGCGAACATCTTCCCGTCGATGGTCCTTCAGATGTGTGCGATCGGAGAAGAGTCTGGCTCGATTGACCACATGCTGGGCAAAGCTGCCGATTTCTATGAGGCAGAAGTGGACGACATGGTCGCAGGTCTTTCAAGCCTGATGGAGCCCATCATCATCGTGATTCTCGGCACGATCATTGGCGGTATTGTGGTGTCGATGTATCTGCCCATCTTCAAACTGGGACAGGTGGTTTGATGCCCGTCGTCGTCGCATCGGATGCAGTACTTCTAGGTCTGCTGGGCCTGCTGGTGGGCAGCTTTTTAAATGTTGTTGTTCATCGTTTGCCCAAAATGATGGAGTTGCGCTGGGCGGCCGAATGTGCCGAGCTCAACAACGCCTCCGACGGCCTGAAACAAAAAGCCTTGTCGGAACAGTCAGCCACTTTCAATTTGCTGGTGCCCCGCTCCCGATGCCCGCATTGCGGTCACCAGATTCGCTGGTTTGAGAATATTCCAGTTCTCAGTTTCCTGGCGATGCGGGGGAAATGCGGTAATTGTGCGGCGCCCATCAGTCCCCGCTACCCTGCCGTGGAAATGGTCTGTGGTGCGCTGTTCGCCTGGTGCGGCTGGAAATGGGGCTTGACTTGGGAAGCCTTGGCTTGGTGCGGGTTTTCAGCCTCCGTTCTTGCGCTCGCCTGTATTGACTGGGACACCACGTTGCTGCCCGATGACATCACCCTGCCCCTGCTCTGGGCTGGCTTGTGCGCAGCAAGTTTGGGGCTGATCACCACGCCCCTCCCAGAAGCCTTGTGGGGCGCTGTGGCGGGCTATCTCTCGCTGTGGATGGTTTACTGGGCATTCAAACTGGTCACAGGAAAAGAGGGTATGGGTTATGGGGACTTCAAGCTTTTTGCGGCCTTTGGCGCCTGGTTTGGCTGGCAAGCGTTGATTCCCATGATCCTCATGGCTTCGATCATTGGTGCCGTGGTGGGTATTGGCATCAAGGTTATGGGACAACTGCGCGAGGGCGGGTATGTCCCGTTCGGGCCCTTTCTCGCCATGTCAGGCCTCACGGCTATGATTTTCGGTCCTTCTGCCATTCTGGCCTTCATCGGCTTGTGAGACCCGGCATGAGTGCCCGTTCCGCATTGAGGCTCGGACTCACGGGTGGTATTGGCTGCGGTAAAAGCACGGTTGCCGAGTTGCTGCGGCAACAAGGGGCCTTTGTGATTGACGCTGACGCGATCTCTCGCGCATGTACCCTCAGCGGTGGTAGCGCCATGCCCGCCATCGCAAGCACCTTCGGTACCGACTTTGTCAGTGAAGACGGTGCAATGGACCGTCAGCGCATGCGGGATCATGTCTTTGCCCAACCCGAGGCTCGGCGAACGCTTGAGTCCATCATCCACCCACTGGTTGGCCTCGAAGTCCAGCGCTTGGCCACGTCATCAACGGCCCACTGTCTGGTCTTCGATGTGCCTTTATTGGTGGAGTCACCCCACTGGCGCCAGCTACTGGACCGCGTGGTGGTGGTGGACTGTTCGCCCGAAACACAAAGGCGCCGTGTCGGCCTGCGCAACGCGTGGGATGCTGCCACCATCGACGCTGTTTTAAGCATCCAGAGCCCCCGCGCGCAGCGTCTGGCTGCCGCAGATCTGGTGCTGTTCAACGACACCGACCGGATCGAACCCCTGCGGCGGCTGGTGGCACAGTTGGCGCAACGGTTCGGGCTATGATGAAAGCCTTGTTCGATCTGGCCGACTGGCCCCTTCTCCACGAAGCTCCGCCGCTGTGATCCTGTACGAATACCCATTCAACGAACGTATCCGCACCTACTTGCGGCTTGAACAGCTCTTTCGCCGCCTGGCTGAACTGATGCCACGCAACCACCCTCTGGATCACCATTACGCCATTCAGACCATTTTTGAAATCATGGACGTGGCGGCCCGAGCCGACATGAAGTCTGATGTGCTCAAGGACATTGACCGCCAGAAACTGCAACTCAACAGCTACCGTGGTAACCCAGCCATTTCAGAAAAAGTACTCGACGGCGTCATCGCCCAGCTGGACGACTGCTTCACACAACTCAACCAGCTGAGCGGCAAGACCGGGCAATCCCTAACCGAAAACGATTGGCTGATGAGCATCCGCAGCCGCATTGGCATCCCCGGTGGCACATGCGAGTTTGATCTGCCCGCCTACTACGATTGGCAACATCACAGCGTCGATCGGCGCCATGCCGATTTACAGCGGTGGGTTGCACCTCTGGCGCCATTGGCGGCATCTATAGGCTTGTTGATGAAGATGCTGCGAGACTCGGGCTCGGCCCAAAAGGTGGTCGCACCGTGTGGACAGTTTCAACAAGGTCTGCCCCAGGGGCGCACCTTTCAACTCTTGCGCCTGCGCATAGACCCATCTTCAGGGCTCATCCCCGAAATCAGCGGCAACCGGCTGATGCTCTCAGTGCGTTTGATGCGCCAGGGCGAGGACGACCGGCTGCACCCGGCGCCGGAAGACGCGGCTTTCGAACTGACGCTCTGCGCGTGAAGACGGCGATGTTGAACCACCCAACGGATATGCCTGTGAAGGTGGTCCGCTGTCCGACTTGCGCTGGTCCCAGCATCTATGCGGCCAGCAACCTGTACCGGCCATTTTGCAGCATCCGTTGCAAAAACCTGGATTTTGGTGCCTGGGCTAGCGCAACTTTCAAACTGCCTGAAAACCAGAGCGACAGCGACCCGGCGTTTGAAAAGGACTGATGCACGGCAGCGCCGTTCCACCTCAAACGGCTTGTTCAGCGGTCAACCACTCCAGCACCGGCAGGGTGCCCGGCAACACCGGCGCACAGCGCACGGGTAGCCGCTCCCAGCTGAAGGTTTGGCCTTCACGCATATGCAACGTACCGGTCCATTCAAACACTTTACAAAAGTGCAGACGCACCAAGGCATGGGGATAGTCCACCAGCTTTTCTTTCCAGATCTGCACCGGACCAATGTGAACGCCGATTTCCTCGTGCAACTCGCGCCGCAAAGCCTGCTCGACCGATTCACCCGCTTCCAGTTTGCCGCCGGGGAACTCCCAGTAGCCGGCATACACCTTGCCTTCAGGCCGGGAGGTCAGCAAGAACTCACCGCTGGGCGCGATCAACAGCCCCACCGCGACATCCACCACCGAGCGGGCGTGTCCGCCGGTGCGGTTGCGCTCAGCATCCACCACCAACACCTGATTGGTCACGGCACCCCTCCGGCTGACGGACACGGTACCCCGGCGCACCGACTCAGCCCAAGGTCACGTGGGTGCCGGCGTAATCACGGGCAAACTGATAGGCCACGCGGCCACTGCGTGAGCCTCTTTCGAGCGCCCAAACCAGCGCGGCAGGACGGGCCGCCTCAGTCGCTTCAGCAGACACGCCGAAAGACGAGAGCCACTGCCCCACGATGGTGAGGTACTCGTCCTGACTGAAGGGATAGAAACTGACCCACAGACCAAAACGCTCGGACAGGGAGATTTTCTCCTCGACCACCTCGCCAGGATGCACCTCACCGTCAGCGGTGTGCGTGTAGCTGAGGTTTTCCTTCAGGTATTCCGGCAACAGATGGCGCCGGTTGCTTGTGGCGTAAATCAGTACGTTCTGACCCACTGCCGACACAGATCCATCCAGGATCGATTTCAAGGCCTTGTATCCAGGCTCACCATCTTCAAAGCTCAGATCGTCACAGAAAACCACAAAACGTTCGGGGCGATCGGCCACCACATCGACAATATCGGGCAGGTCCACCAGATCGGCCTTGTCCACTTCAATCAGGCGCAAACCCTGATCTGCGTAGGCGTTCAGACAGGCCTTCACCAAGGACGACTTGCCGGTACCGCGGGCACCCGTGAGCAGCACATTGTTCGCGGGCACCCCCTGCACAAACTGCACAGTGTTGCGTTGAACCTTCTCCTTTTGCCCATCGATTTCCTGCAGATCGGCGAGCCGCATGTGTGCAACCTGGCGGACGGGCTCCAGCACACCGTGACCACTGCTGCGTTTGCGGTAGCGAAAAGCCACCGAGGCCGACCAGTCGGGGGCGCCCAAGGGTTGCGGCAGCACCGACTCGATGCGCGCCATCAGTTGTTCGGCACGCTCCAGCAGGCGTTCGAAGTGGGTGTTCATGAGCGGTAGTCGGCGTTGATGGTGACGTAATCGTGGCTGAAATCACAGGTCCACACTGTTTCTGTCACATCGCCGCGGCCCAGGCCTATGCGCACCAAGATCTCTGCGTCCTTCATCACGCGTTGGCCATCTTCTTCGCGGTAGCCAGGGTGCCGGCCCCCAGCCGCCACCACGTGGACATCGCCCAGGTGCAATTCAATTTTCGTCGCATCCAGATCAGCAATACCTGCGTAACCCACCGCAGCCAAAATACGGCCCAGGTTCGGATCGCTGGCAAAGAACGCCGTTTTGACCAAGGGCGAATGCGCCACCGCATAGGCTGCTTGCAGGCATTCAGCCGCCGTCTTACCGCCCTCAACGCGGATGGTGATGAATTTGGTAGCCCCCTCCCCGTCGCGCACGATGGCGTGAGCCAGGTGCTGGGCAAGCGAGGTGAGCGCACCCAGCAGCGCTTGTCCCTCCCGGCTGTCGAGATCGGTGATGGGTGCGTTGCCGGCTCGCCCCGTGGCCACCACCACAAAAGAGTCGTTGGTCGATGTGTCGCCGTCCACCGTGACGCGGTTGAACGAGACGTCCGCCAAGCGACGGGCCAAGGAGTGCAAGAGTTCGGGCGCCACACAGGCGTCCGTGGCGAGGAACCCGAGCATGGTCGCCATGTTGGGGCGGATCATGCCCGCCCCCTTGGCAATGCCGGTGGCGCACACCTTGTGACCATCCAGCGTGAACTGGCGGCTCGCGGCCTTGGGCAGCGTGTCGGTGGTCATCACGCCTTCGGCGGCAGACAGCCACTGTGCACCGTTGGCCACCGGTGATTGAGCGGCCTGCGCCAGTGCCTCGGGCAAGCCCGCAAGCAGACGGTCCAAGGGCAAGGGCTCCATGATCACGCCCGTGGAAAACGGCAACACCTGCTCATGACTCAAACCCAGCGCCCGCGCCATGGCGGTACATGTCTGACGCGCGACCGCCACTCCGGCTTCGCCGGTACCCGCATTGGCATTGCCGGTGTTGATGACCATGGCGCGAATGGCTGCGCCCGAGGCCAGGTGCTCACGACACACCTGCACAGGAGCAGCCGCGTAGCGATTTTGGGTGAACACCGCACCGACCGCGCAACGTTCATCGAGCAGAAAGACCGTCAGGTCTTTGCGGTTGGCCTTTCGGATACCCGCCTGCGCCACACCTATACGCACACCGGGAATGGCCAACAAATCAGCGGCCAACGGGATATCAAGTTGAACAGGCATGGGAACTCCGTGAAAAAGACGTGGCTTGCCATGAGGCTCCCAAACGGGTCAGCCTCGGGATATCAGTCCAGCTTGCCGTGACAATGCTTGTATTTTTTGCTACTGCCGCAAGGACACGGATCGTTGCGACCCACGCGGGGCACGGCGTCTGCCGAGGAACCCGTGGCGACACCTACCGCCCCGGCGCTGGTGATCACTTCCACATCACCGGTTTCGGTCGGCGCGGTGTAGGTCATGTTGGCAATCTGTTCCGCCCGCTCTTCCAGTTGCTCTGCAGCCAGTGCAATTTGCTCCGCGGACTGCACCCGGACATTCATCAAAATGCGCGAGACATCATTCTTCACGCTGTCCAGCAGTTGTCCAAACAACACGAAGGCCTCGCGCTTGTATTCCTGTTTGGGCTGCTTCTGGGCGTAGCCACGCAGGTGGATGCCCTGGCGCAGGTAATCCAACGCAGAGAGGTGCTCGCGCCACTGGCTGTCGATGGTCTGCAGCAACACCACACGCTCGAACTGGGTGAAATTTTCTTCACCCACCACTTGGACCTTGCCGTTGAAGACCTCTTTGGCGGCGGCCAGCACCCGTTCCACAATGTTGTCAACGTCGATGGCCTCGGCGTCTGACACCCAACTGGACACCGGCACATCAACGGCCCACTCTTCGCGCAAATTGCGCTCCAGAGCAGCGAGATTCCACTGTTCTTCCACGCTGCCCGCAGGCACATACTGGTGCACAAGGTCGGTGAAACAGCCATCTCGCAGCGCGTCGATCTGTCCGCGCAGGCTGTCAGCGTCCAGGATATCGTTGCGCTGCTGGTAAATCACCTTGCGCTGGTCGTTGGACACGTCGTCGTATTCCAGCAGTTGCTTGCGAATGTCGAAGTTGCGCGCCTCGACCTTTCGCTGAGCACTCTCGATGCTGCGGGTAACGATACCTGCTTCGATCGCCTCGCCCTCGGGCATCTTCAAGCGGTCCATGATGGCGCGCACCCGATCGCCCGCAAAGATGCGCATCAGCGAATCGTCCAAACTCAGGTAGAAACGTGACGAACCGGGATCGCCCTGGCGACCCGATCGGCCGCGCAGCTGGTTGTCGATACGGCGCGACTCGTGGCGCTCGGTCGCAATGATGCGCAAGCCGCCGAGCGCCCGCACTTTCTCATGATCCAGCTTCCATTGCTGACGCACCGCCTCGATGCGCGCTGCCTTCGTGGCGTCATCAAGAGAGGCATCGGCCTGGACCGATTCCACCATTTTCTCCAGGTTACCACCCAGCACAATGTCGGTACCCCGACCCGCCATGTTGGTGGCGATGGTGATGGCGCCCGGCCGCCCTGCCTGGATGATGATGTCCGCTTCGCGGGCATGTTGTTTGGCGTTCAGCACCTCGTGGGGCAGGTTTTCTGCCTTCAACAGCGTGGCGATGATTTCTGAGTTTTCAATCGATGAAGTGCCCACCAACACCGGCTGGCCGCGCTCGTGACATTCCCGAATGTCTTCAATCGCTGCGACGTATTTTTCTTTCGTCGTCTTGTAAACCCGATCAAGCTGATCGGTGCGCGAACTGGGGCGATTGGGTGGAATCACCACCGTTTCCAAGCCATAAATTTCCTGGAATTCGTAGGCCTCGGTATCGGCCGTGCCCGTCATGCCAGAAAGCTTGCTGTAGAGGCGGAAATAGTTCTGAAAGGTGATGGATGCCAGCGTCTGGTTCTCAGGCTGGATCGTCACGCCCTCTTTGGCCTCCACGGCCTGGTGCAAGCCATCGCTCCAGCGACGACCTGCCATGAGGCGACCCGTAAATTCGTCCACGATGACAATTTCACCGTTCTGGCTGACATAGTGCTGGTCGCAGTGGTACAGGTGGTGCGCTTTCAGCGACGTCACCAAATGGTGCAACAAGGTAATGTTGGCCGGGTCATAGAGCGAGGCGCCCTCGGGCAATAAACCGGCCTGGCTGAGCAGTCGCTCCGCGTTTTCGTGGCCTTGCTCCGTCATGTGGATCGAGTGCGCCTTCTCGTCCATGGTGAAATCACCGGGTTTGATCACGCCCTCGCCCGTGCGCGGATCGGCTTCGCCCTCTTGGCGGACCAACTGAGGAATCAGCTGGTTGATGGCAAGGTACAAAGGGGTCTGGTCTTCGGCCTGGCCGCTGATGATCAACGGCGTGCGTGCCTCGTCGATCAGGATCGAGTCCACCTCATCAACGATGGCGTAGTTCAGCGCCCGCTGAACCCGGTCACCGGCCTCGTAAACCATGTTGTCACGCAGGTAGTCAAAGCCGTACTCGTTGTTGGTTCCGTAGGTGATGTCGGCACGGTAGGCAGCTTGCTTCTCTTCACGCGGCGCCTGCGGCAGGTTAATACCCACCGTCAAGCCCAGAAAGTTGTACAGACGCCCCATCCACTGTGCATCACGGCTGGCCAGGTAGTCGTTCACCGTCACCACGTGCACGCCCTTGCCTGTGAGGGCGTTCAGGTACACGGGCAACGTTGCGGTGAGCGTTTTGCCCTCACCCGTGCGCATTTCGGCCACTTTGCCATGGTGCAATGCCAAACCACCCACCATCTGCACATCGAAGTGGCGCATCTTCATGACGCGCTTGCTGGCCTCGCGCACCACAGCAAAAGCCTCGGGCAAAATCGACTCGAGCGCTTCACCGTCGGCCACTCTGCGTTTGAAAATTTCAGTCTGCCCCTTCAGATCCTCATCGCTGAGCTTTTCAAACTGCGCTTCCAGACCATTGATGCGCTCCACGGTCTTGCGGTAGGTCTTGAGCAAACGGTCGTTGCGGCTACCGAAAATTTTTGTGAGGAAGTTTGTGGCCATAGATACGGGCCTGCACCGGACACCCGTAGGGGCCGCTCAGGCAAAAGGGAATCGGAAGGTTCTTTCGAACGCGAGTGACAGCAGACACCAGCGACTTGCTGCTAGGTTCCGCCAAACGCTCGCGTTTCAAGAGCAAACCAGCATTTTACCTGCCACGCCAAGGTAGCCTCAAGGCTTGCGGAGTCCGGCCTTTTGCTGCGCCGCCACCATCGACTCACCAGCGGCCAAGAACCGCTGTGGATCCTGGGGGACACCGGCAACCCAGACTTCAAAGTGAAGGTGCGGGCCGGTTGACCGGCCCGTCGATCCCACATCGGCAATTCTCTGACCACGTTTGACGATGTCACCCTTTTTCACGTACACCTGTGATGCGTGTGCGTAGCGGGTGATCAGCTGATTACCATGATCCACTTCAACCATGTTCCCGTAGGCCGCATGGTATTCCTGCACCACGACAACGCCACCGGCTGCTGCCAGAATGGGCGTACCCGTTTCTGCCGGGAAATCCAGACCGGTGTGGAGTGCCGATCGACCGGTGATCGGGTCGATGCGGAAGCCAAAAGGCGAACCCACACGCACACCGGTCACGGGTTGCTCTGTGGGGATCATGATGCTCTGGATCTTCTGGTCAAACAGGCGGGATTCCACCACCGTCAACCAATCAACCCGTGAGCCGCTGGCGACGTCAAGTTGCTCCATGGCAGCCATCAACTCGGACACCGAAAGGTCACGCTCTGCCACCAAAGCCCCACCGGTACCTGGGCCAGCCTTGAACTCGGCAGGGTTCAGGCCAGCCAATCCGGCAACCCGCTCACCCAGTGACTCCATTTGCATCATGCGTGCCTGCATTTCACCCAGTTTCCGGGCCATGGCATCCAGGTTCTCGCGCATGAAAACCTCCTGGGTTTGCACTTCGCTCTGGTGCACCATGCGTCCTACCGACGTGAATCCCGGCCAACCCTGGCGCACCCCCTCGAGGAATACCCCGTGATAGGTCACGACAGAACCCAGCATGAGCACGACAGACGCAAGCAGGCCGACACCGACCAACTTGTACCCATTGAGGTGCATCGCTCGACTTTTTGCCAGCCAAGCGTCTGTGATAATGATATGCACACTTAATCCTTTTCGTCCGGCATCTGCGGTTCGCCGAAATAATCCCACGACATGCGCACAGCACCACGACTTCACACCATGCTCAGCCTGGAGCAGGCAGTCGGCGGTTCACCCAGCCTGGCGCTGCTGCAAGAACGCATTCGCACATCGCAACATTGCCTGCAGTTGGTGCGCCCTCTAATCCCCCCGGCCTTGCGGCAACACGTCAAGGCAGGTCCCATTCAGGACAATGAGTGGTGCATCCTGGTAGCCAGCGCCGCAGCTTCAACAAAGCTGCGCCAACTACTCCCCGCCATGCAGCAGGTCTTGATCCAAAACGGTGCGCAGGTTAACGCGATTCGGATCAAAGTGCAAATAGCTGCACGCTAAGTGCCTTCGCTCTGGGGTCACTTGAGCTGCGATGTGGAAATTATGGTGCCGCTTGTCTGACTCGAACAGACGACCTATCGCTTACAAGGCGATTGCTCTACCAACTGAGCTAAAGCGGCCCGGGGTCAAATTTTACTTGACGCGGGTGAGTTGTGGCCGGCCCCCCCCACGCGGGGTTCCATCGGGCACTGGTGGTGACGACTCAGTGCTGCCAGCAAGGGCGCCCTCGGCTGGCACAGCCCGCAAGGCACCGCGCGCAGACGACTCGACGGCACCACCTGCATCGTCGGCGCCTCCAGCGACAGACACCACATCGAAAGGTGCCTGCGCCGCAACGCCGATCGGAGCGGCAGGCGGCGCAGGAAACGCCATGCCTTGGCCGTTTTCTCGGGCGTAAATGGCTATGACGTGGCTGACCGGGACGATGATTTCACGCGCCACACCGCCAAAGCGGGCCTTGAATTCGATGAAATCATTGCCCAAACGCAACGCACTGGTCGCATCAATCCCCACGTTGAGAACGATTTCACCGTTTTTGACGAACTCCATCGGCACCCTGACCGACGCATCGACCTGCACGGCGATATAGGGCGAGAAACCGTTATCAACGCACCACTCGTGCAAGGCGCGAATGAGGTAGGGACGCGTGGACGGCGTTTCCGACTCGAAAGAATTCATGGGTGTTATCCAGATGCAAACCCGTACCAGCCCCAAAGGCTGGGTGACGGCTTATTTGCGCATGACCTTTTCAGAAGGCGTCAGCGCTTCAATGTAGGCTGGGCGCGAGAAGATGCGCTCGGCATACTTCAGCAAGGGTGCCGCATTTTTGCTGAGCTCGATGCCGTAAAAATCCAGACGCCAGAGCAACGGGGCAATGGCCACGTCGAGCATGGAGAAATTATCTCCGAGCATGAACTTATTTTTCAAGAACACGGGTGCGAGTTGCGTCAGGCGGTCGCGAATATGTGCGCGCGCCTTTTCAAGGGCTTTCTCGTTACCTTTCGAACTGCGCGACTCCAGCATGGACACATGCGTGAACAACTCTTTTTCGAAGTTCAGCAAAAACAGGCGCACGCGGGCTCGATCAACAGGGTCGCCGGGCATCAACTGAGGATGTGGAAAGCGCTCGTCAATGTACTCGTTGATGATGTTCGACTCGTACAAAATCAGATCACGCTCGACCAGAATCGGAACCTGGCCGTAGGGATTCATCACGCTGATGTCTTCGGGCTTGTTGTACAGATCCACGTCGCGAATCTCAAAGTCCATGCCTTTTTCAAACAGGACAAATCGGCAGCGGTGGGAGTAAGGGCAAGTGGTGCCCGAATACAAGACCATCATGAGGGAGTCTCCTTAAAACAAAAACAGTGGCTTGCATACACACCATGCGGTGCCGCAAACCACTGTGGAACGGTAGGTCCACCCAACGGCGGATCCCAAACCCGGATCAAATTATTTGATGTCTTTCCAGAACGCTGCGTTCAGACGCCAGGCAACGACCGTGAATACCGAGAGGAACAGCATGACCCACACACCGATGCGCACGCGGTTGTTCTGCTCTGGTTCGGCCATCCATTGCAGATAGGCCACCAAGTCACCGACATTGTTGTCGAATTCAGAAGCGCTCATGGTGCCCGCCTTGACCGGCTCCCAGCCCGTGTGGACTTTGACTTCCTGGCCTTTGCTCACAACATTTTCAAAAATAGGCTGGCGCTCGCCCTGTAGCTCCCAAAGGGGATTGGGCATACCAATGTTGGGGAATGCAAGGTTGTTCCAGCCGGTGGGCATGGCGTCGTCCCGGTAGTAGGAACGCAGCAAGGTGTAGAGGTAGTCATGACCGGGGCCGTTCCTGCTGGATCGCGAACGCGCCACCAAGGTGAGGTCGGGCGGGTTCACGCCAAACCACTTTTTGGCCATGACAGGGTCCATGTTGGACTTCATGGTGTCACCAATTCTGTCGGTCGTGAATGTCAGGTTTTCAGCAATCTGCTTGTCGTTCAGGCCAATATCCCGCAGGCGGTTGTACCGCATGAAGGATGCCGAGTGGCAACTCAGGCAGTAGTTGACGAACAGCTTCGCTCCGTTTTGCAATGCTGCCATGTCATTGGTCCGCTGAGGGGCTTTGTCCAATGGAAAACTTGGACCTGCAGCCAGCGTGGCACCCGACAGACCCAAGGCCAACATGAAGCCCAGAATAACTTTTTTCATTTGCTTGACGCTCCGGAATCGCTGGTTAGGGCTCAGTGAGGCTTGAAGGTAACGCGGGTCGGGACGGGTTTGAACTCGCCGATCCGGCTCCACCATGGCATCAGAAGAAAGAAGCCGAAGTAGAACAAAGTGCCCACCTGCGAAACGCGCTCGCCAATCGGAGAAGGCGGTAACACGCCCAGATACCCCAGCACCAGGAAATTGATCACGAACAGGGTGTACAGCCACTTGTTCCAGCTCGGACGGTAGCGAATCGACTTGACAGGACTGTGGTCCAGCCATGGCAGGGCGAACAGAATGATCACCGCGCCACCCATGGCGACGACACCCCAGAACTTGGCGTCAATGGCCAGCATCAAGGCCACCATGAGCACCGCTCCACCGACCACAGCGCCCTTCATGGCCGCGCTCAGCTGGGACTTGGCCGCGCCCAGCACCGCACCCAGCAACACGCAAGCGACCAGCACGTACATCATTTCGTTGGTAATGGCACGCAGCATCGAATAAAACGGCGTGAAATACCAGACCGGCGCAATGTGCAACGGCGTCACCAGCGGGTCGGCCGGGATGAAGTTGTTGAACTCCAGGAAATAACCACCCATCTCAGGCGCGAAGAACACAATCGCGGAGAACGCCATCAGGAAAACGGAAACACCCAAGATGTCGTGCACGCTGTAGTAGGGATGGAAGGGAATGCCGTCCAGCGGAATGCCTTTTTCGTCCTTGAGCGCCTTGATTTCAACACCGTCGGGGTTGTTCGAACCCACTTCATGCAGCGCAATGATGTGCGCCACCACCAAGCCCAGAAGCACCAGCGGCACAGCGATCACGTGAAAGCTGAAGAAGCGGTTCAGGGTGGCATCGCCCACCACGAAGTCACCGCGAATCAGCAACGCCAAGTCAGGCCCCACAAAGGGGACTGCAGCAAACAAATTCACGATCACTTGGGCGCCCCAGTAGGACATCTGACCCCAAGGCAGCAGATAGCCCATGAAGGCTTCCGCCATCAGCACCAAAAATATGGCACAACCGAACACCCAGACCAGTTCGCGCGGCTTGCGGTATGAACCATAAATCAGGCCACGGAACATGTGCAGGTAGACGACCACAAAGAACGCTGAAGCACCTGTGGAGTGCATGTATCGAATGAGCCAGCCCCACGGCACGTCGCGCATGATGTATTCGATCGACGCGAAGGCCACCGGCACGCCGGCTGCATTCAGGTTGGCGTCGGGCTTGTAATGCATCACCAGGAAAATGCCGGTGACGATCTGAATCACCAGCACCAGCAGCGCGAGCGACCCGAAGAAGTACCAGAAATTGAAGTTCTTGGGTGCGTAGTACTCGGCCAAGTGCTCGTTGTAGAGCTTGGACAACGGAAACCGGTTGTCAACCCAGTTGAGCGCTTTTTTGCCCAAGGGAGCATCGGGGGAGATTTCTTTGAATTCAGCCATTATTTGCCTCTGAGGTCAGGTGTCTGCTTGCACTGCGAAGTACGACAGCTCAGGCTTTCTTCTCTTCGCCGACCAACAGGGTCGTGTCGGAAAGATAGTGGTGCGGGGGCACTTCGAGGTTGTCAGGCGCCGGCTTGTTCTTGAACACCCGCCCTGCCACGTCAAACGTGGAGCCATGACAAGCACAGAGGAAACCACCTTGCCAGTCGTCTGGCAGCGAAGGCTGCGGGCCGGGAGAAAGCTTGTCGCTGGGGGAGCAACCGAGGTGGGTGCAGATACCCACGGCCACGAACACTTCGGGCTTGATGGAGCGGTGGCGGTTTTTTGCGTATTCGGGGGTAGGGAACGCCTTGCGCTCAGAGTTGGGATCGGCCAGCTGATCTTCCTGCTTTTCCAGGCCTGCCAGTTGCTCAGGCGTGCGGCGCATGATCCACACTGGTTTTCCACGCCATTCGACCACGCGCTTTTCACCGGGCGCCAGCGTTGAAACGTCCACCTCAACGGCTGCGCCGGCTGCCTTGGCCCGCTCGGACGGTTGAAAACTGCTGACGAAGGGGACAGCGACAGCGGCTGCTCCTACGCCACCCATAGCGCAGGATGTGATCAGCCAGGTTCGGCGACTGCTATCCACAGACGCATCGACGGTTGCTTCACTCATGGGGATCTTTCAAACTGTTTCGAGGGGACGTTAGGGACAACCGGGAATTGTACTGGAGCAAGCACAGCCCACTGCGACTTGCCGGGGTACAGGACTGGGCTATTGTCACAGCGACAAAAACACAACACCCGTGCGGGCTGAGCAACTTGTCTTGGGATGACTGGCGTTGCAGAATCGCGAACTGGATCGCGATCCATCGACAGGGCCTGCAGTAGGGGACGGCCCATATGCTGACCATTTGGAAACAACGTATCTGGAGGAATCTGCCATGGGCATGATGCAGGAATTCAAAGAGTTTGCCGTCAAAGGTAATGTGATCGATCTCGCCGTCGGCGTAATCATTGGTGGTGCTTTCGGCAAGATCGTAAGCTCACTGGTGGACGACGTGATCATGCCCTTGGTAGGTTCCATTTTTGGCAATCTTGATTTCTCAAACCTTTACCTGTCGCTCGGCACCGTACCGGAAGGCACAGCGCCAACCTTGGCAGCCATGAAGGCAGCGGGCGTTCCCACACTGGCCTATGGCAATTTTGTGAGTGTGGCGATCAACTTCCTGATCCTGGCGTTCATCATTTTCATGATGGTCAAACAAATCAACCGCATGAAGCGCGCTGAACCGCCGGCCCCCGCAGCCCCTCCTGCAACGCCTGAAGATGTGGTTTTGCTGCGCGAAATTCGCGACAGCTTGCGCAAGTAAATTTACGCCATCGCGATGAGCCGCTGCCCAGCCTCAGGCGCAGCGGCTTCTTTCACGCCTTCGCCGTGGCGTGTAGCGCCGCGTCCAGCGCTGCCAACAAACTGGCAGCACTGGCTTGGCCTGTGCCGGCGATATCAAATGCGGTGCCGTGGTCCGGGCTTGTGCGCACAAAAGGGAGCCCCAGCGTGGTGTTGACCCCATGCTCCAGACCCAGCAGCTTGACGGGAATCAAGCCCTGGTCGTGGTACATCGCCACAACCACATCAAAAGCACCTTGGCGGGCACGCATGAAAACTGTGTCGGGCGCATGCGGGCCGCTGCAATCGATGCCCTCGGCCCTGGCCTGCGCTACCGCAGGTGCAATGGCGTCAATCTCTTCACGTCCAAACAATCCGCCCTCCCCTGCATGCGGGTTCAGGCCAGCCACCGCGATGCGAGGTTGCTCGAGCCCACAAAGCCGGAAATGGGCCTGTGTGATGCGCACCGTTTGCAATACCTGGGCCTGCGTCACCGCCTCCAGCGCCTGTCGAAGGGACAAATGGATACTCACCAGCACCGTGCTGAGACCAGGGCAGCTCAGCATCATGCGCACCGGCAGTGCCGACACGGAAACGCCCAGGTGTTCCACTGAGAGCGCCTGCAGCAACTCGGTGTGCCCTGGAAACTCGACGCCGGCAGCAGCCAGCGCCTCTTTGTGAATCGGGGCAGTGACGACAGCACGGGCCTGCCCCGACAAAGCCGCCTGTGCCGCAAAGTGAATACAAGCCGCCGCCGCCTGGCCCGCTTCTGCACTGATGCGCCCCAAGGCCACTGGCTGCTTCAGTGTGCAGGCCTGTACGACCGCCATGCAGCCAGGTGGCAGACAACTGAAATCCCGCAACCCGTTCAATTCAGCCAGCATGGGGGAGCGCATGCCCTCCTGAGCATGCCCCCCCAGCTGCATGGCGTGGCGCACGGTCGCCACATCACCCGCCACCACCACGTGTTGCATCAGGCTGGGCCGCTCGCGAAACGCCTTCACAATGATTTCAGGGCCGATGCCCGCCGGGTCGCCCATGCTCAGCACGATGGGCTTGCTCGAAGGAAACTCGATCTGGGGGGCCGTCATGGGGATGCGCCTCAAGCCGGGTTGTCGATGTCAATGAACTGGTGCGCAAGCCCCAGCGTCTGGGCCAGATGCACACCCAACGCCTGCACGCCATAGCGCTCGGACGCATGGTGCCCGCAAGCGATGTACGCCACACCGCACTCCCGCGCATAGTGCGCTTGGGGCTCCGAGATTTCTCCAGTAATGAACACATCGGCGCCCGCTGAAATGGCCGCCTCAAAATAGCCCTGCGCACCACCGGTACACAGGGCCACGCGTTCAACAGGCCTGTCAGCCTCGACCACCAGCGTCACAGTGCGACCCAGAGACTGCTCCACATCAACGGCCAATGCGGCCGCGGATGCCGCGTGCCGCCGCCCAATGAACCCCAGCGATTGCGCGCCAAAACGACCGGCCGCACCTTCGGGCACCTCCACGCCCAGGCGCAGCGCGAGTTGCGCGTTGTTCCCCAGCGCGGGGTGGGCATCCAGCGGCAGGTGATAGGCCAGCAGATTGATATCGTTCGCAAGCAAACGCGCGAGCCGCTGCTTCATCCAACCCGTGACCCGACCGTCCTGCCCCCGCCAAAACAGGCCATGGTGGACCAGAATGGCGTCGGCTCCGGCGGCAATCGCCGCATCGATCAAGGCCCGGCTGGCCGTGACACCTGTGATGAGCTTGAGGATCTGTTCGCGCCCTTCGACCTGCAAACCATTGGGGCTGTAATCGTTGAATAGTGTCGGTTGCAGCAAAGCATCCAGACTTTCCAGCAAGGTGGAGCGGGAAACCAGGTGCTCGGGTGTGTTCATGGAAGGAGGTTGTCGTCAAAAAAATAAAGCCCGACTGCGCTGCAGAGCGCTCAGCAGAGCCTTGGCCTATTTTGACAGCCCCAGGCGCCACAGGCCCGCAACGGCCCTTGAACAACACTTGGCGGCGGGGGATGCCCGGCACCGGTCAGGGCTGCGTGCGCTCAGACTCGTCCATTTTTCGGGTGAAAAACCGGTAAAACCACCCACCCATCGCGATGGTGAACAGGATCACAAAGATACTGAACAGACCGTAGTCGGTCGAAAACAGGTCTACCATGGCCTTCATCGCTAACTCCAATTTGCATACAACGAAATTGCATTGCACCGCGTTCGTCACCGGCGCGCATTGATGTGAGTCAAACGGCTTGAAATCACGGTGGTGATGGCCCATATGCAGGACAATCCAGAACACAGGGTTGCCCTGCCCGCAACATCACCGCCTCTCACTTTCCATGAAACGACTCTGGCTTGTCTTTGCCCAATCCGTCACCGTGCTGCTGGCCGCTTTTTTTGTGGTGGCCACGCTCAAACCCCAATGGCTGGACCGTCGCCCTGCCCTGACCACCGTGGTGCCCGTGCTGGAATCGGCCAACCCCACCAACGTCTCGTCTCTCGGCGCTACCGGATTCAGCGGCGCAGCCCGCGCGGCATCACCTGCGGTGGTCAGCATCAACACCAGCAAGGCGGCTGCGAACAATCTCCACAGCGGCGATCCTTGGTTCCGCTTCTTCTTTGGTGACCAGCCTCAAGTACAGCCCCAGACGGGTCTGGGCTCAGGCGTGATCGTGAGCCCTGCGGGTTACATCCTGACCAACAACCACGTCATCGAAGAGGCCGATGAGATTGAGGTGATGTTGAACGACGGTCGCAAGGGTGTTGCGAAGGTGATTGGCACCGACCCGGAAACCGACCTCGCCATCCTCAAGATCGAGTTGACGGATTTGCCTGTCATTACGCTGGGCAACTCGGATGCGCTGTCGATCGGCGACCAGGTGCTGGCGATCGGCAACCCCTTCGGCGTGGGACAAACCGTGACAGGTGGCATCGTCAGCGCCTTGGGGCGAACCCAGTTGGGCATCAACACCTTTGAAAACTTCATTCAGACCGATGCCGCCATTAACCCCGGCAACTCGGGTGGTGCGCTGGTGGACGTGAATGGACATTTGATGGGCATCAACACCGCCATTTACTCCCGATCAGGCGGTTCCATGGGCATCGGTTTTGCCATTCCCACATCCACTGCGCGCAGCGTCATGGAATCCATTGTGCGAGATGGCCAGGTGACCCGCGGCTGGATCGGTGTGGAGCCTCAGGAACTCAGCCCAGAACTCGCCGAGAGCTTTGGGATTCCGGCCGGCAGCGGCGTGATCATCACCGGCGTGCTGCAAAACGGCCCCGCGGCCCAAGCCGGCATACGCCCTGGCGATGTGATCACGAAAGTAGCCGGGCGCGACGTAGGTACCGTGGCGCAACTGCTGTCGGCTGTGGCGGCGCTGTCGCCTGGTGCCCCCGCCACCATGGACGTGGTGCGCCGCGATGGCAAGACCCAACTCACTGTCACCCCGGGCCGCCGGACCACTCCTCCACGTCAGCAGCAACGTTGAGGCGCCCAAGGGCACATACGCTATTTGGTGGCTTCCTCGGCGGCGTCTGCTGGTGCAGCCGACTTTTTGATGAACCATTGCGAACCAAAGATGCCCAGTTCGTACAGCAAACACATCGGTATGGCCAGGGCCAACTGGGAAATCACGTCGGGCGGGGTGACGATGGCGGCGATGACGAACGCCACCACGATGAAGTAACCACGAAACTCGCGGAGTTGCTTCACGGTGACCATGTTCATCTTGACGAGCAAAACTACCACGATGGGCACCTGGAAAGCAAGACCAAAGGCGAGATACAGAGACAGGATGGCCTCGACATAGGACGCAATATCGGGCGTGGCCGCCACACTTTCAGGGGTGAACTGCTGGATGAACCCGAACATTTTGTCGAGCACGAAAAACTGTACGAAAGCGATGCCCACATAGGCCAGCAGACTGCCCAGGAGAATCAGCGGGATCGCAAAACGCTTCTCATGGCTGTACAAGCCCGGCGCCACAAATGCCCAAATCTGGTACATCCACCAGGGCAAGGACAGCAACAACGCTGCCATGGCCAACACCTTGATGGGCACAAAAAACGGTGAAAACACCCCTACCGCAATCAACTTGGCATCGGGCGGCATGTGGGCACGTATCGGCACAGCGATCAGATCAATTAGACCACTCGGGCCGGGCCAGATCGCCAGCAAAATCATGCAGATAGCCAAACCCACCACGCCATAGAGCAGGCGATTCCGCAGCTCCATCAAGTGCTGGACAAACGGCTGCTCGGAACCGGCGAGCTCGTCGGTGGAATTTTTGGGGTCGGACATCAACGGGGCGCGGAAGAAGAACGGGGCCGAAAGCGTGCCACACGGGCCGCTCCGGACTGGGTGCGGGTGCGCACACCGGTGCGCGCCTTGTACCACTGGGGCATGGCTTTTTGCTTGATGCGCCAGTTCTTTTTGGGGTGTTTGTAACTGGGACTCAGGTCAGCGCCGATGCTGTGGTGCGCATCAGCACCATAAGAAGACAAGGAGCCGTCCAACCCCGAGGTGGCCTCCGACCACGATTTTTCAAAATCGCTGGCACCACTTTGCACCGAAGATTCCACATCGCGGGCTGCGCTCTCCACCGTGTCTTTCATTTTCTTGAGCTCTTCGAGCTCCATCGAACGGCTGACCTCTGCCTTTACGTCGGCAACGTAGCGCTGTGCTTTGCCCAGCAAAGCGCCCACCGTGCGGGCCACGCGCGGCAGCTTTTCGGGCCCGATGACGATCAACGCCACCGCCCCAATGAGCGCAATCTTGGAAATGCCCAGATCAATCATGTATCAGCCATCCTGCGGGCAATGCGGGGCCTTTTTGGAAGGCCCTGAACCAAGCTAGGCCAAGCAAAAAAGCGTGTGGCAGCCGGGTGAAGATCAAAACAGCGAAATCAGCTTTTCTGCTTGGCTTCGACGTCGATGGCGTTTTTGTCGGCGCGGGTTTCTTGCGTCACTTGGCCAGCGGGAGCCGGCTCAGCGTCGGCGGCGTTTTGGCTGCCGTCTTTCATACCGTCTTTGAAGCCTTTGACCGCGCCACCGAGGTCAGAGCCCATGTTTTTGAGCTTCTTGGTGCCAAAAACCAACACCACGATCAGCAGCACGACCAACCAGTGCCAAATTGAGAGGGAACCCATCGTTTTCTCCAAATATAAAAGTAATGCGTTGAACGCTGCGAGTGGGATTCTAAGCCGGCACAGGAGTTCAGTACGGGCTCAGCCAAAAAACCAAACCGGATGCAAACCGCACCTTGCGGGCGTTCACCCTCGCAGCCACGGGCGGGGGCCACCCATCACGTGGATGTGCAGATGATGCACCTCCTGTCCACCTTCGGCGCCGGTGTTGCAGACCATGCGAAAGCCGCCATCCGGGTAGGGATTGCAGCCTTGTTCCATGGCCAGCCTGGGCGCCAGCAGCATCATGCGCCCCATCAGGCGTTCGTGCTCAGGCGCCAGCTGTGCCAGTGACGGGATGTGCAGCTTGGGCACCATGAGGAAGTGAACCGGCGCCCAAGGGTGGATGTCGTGAAATGCAAAGACGTCTTCGTCCTCGTAAACTTTTTTGGATGGAATCTGACCGGCGATGATTTTGCAAAAAATACAGTTTGGGTCGTGTGCGCTCATGGGTGTTCAGTTTGGCAGGGCCTGGTTGGCGTTCATGCGCACCATGCCTTTGACGATGCGGTAGAGAAACCAGATAGAAATCAAAGCCCAGGCGATCATGCCGGGCAAAACCAAGAGGAGCCACAGTGGGATGGTCACAACGTACAGCACGCCAGCCCAGATCACGGTGCGGATGCGCCACGAAAAGTGGCTGGCCTGCCAAGTGCCTTCTGCGTCGGATTTCTTCACAAGGTCGATCACCAGCGCCACGATGAGCAAACCGGCGCCCACTTGAGCCCCGGGCACCACCGCAGCTACGGCCACAATCAGGTGAAGGATGTAACTGATCCAGCCCACGGTTTTGAGCGACCGGGCCTTTTCACTGTCGATCGCTTTGACGTCGATGATGTCGTTCATGGATGACCTCCCGATGACAGGGTTTCGGATTCGCGTGCGAGAACTTTTCTCATCGCCTTTTCTTCGAGGCCGCTAAGCCCCTCGCGGCGCACCAGCTCGGTCACCACGTCGGCCGGTGTTTTGCCGTAGTGGGCCAGTGCAATCATGCTGTGAAACCACAGATCGGCGATTTCGTTGACCAGCTTTTGGGCGTCGCCGCCGTGGTCGCAATCTTTAGCGGCCATGACAGCCTCCGTGGCCTCTTCACCAATTTTTTTCAAAAAGGCGTCCGGACCCTTGTGCAGCAAGCGGGCCACATAGCTCTTTTCGGGATCGCCGCCGTTCGCGGGTTTGCGGCTCTCGATCACGGCCGCCAAACGGGCCAGATCATCGGTGTTGGACATATCGTTATTTGTAAATGGATTCGGGGTCTTTGAGCACCGGGTCAACCGCGTGCCAGGCACCGCCCTCGAAGCGCTGAAAAAAGCAACTGTGGCGTCCGGTATGGCAGGCAATGCCCGGTTCATGCCCCAACTGGGACACCTTGAGCAAAACCACATCGTTGTCGCAATCCAGGCGGATGTCGTGCACCGTTTGCACATGGCCCGACTCTTCGCCCTTGAACCAGAGCTTGCCGCGGGACCGGCTAAAGTACACGGCACGCCCCAGTTCGGCCGTTTTTTCCAGCGCCTCGCGATTCATCCAGGCAAACATCAGGACGTCGCCCGTGGAGGCTTCCTGCGCAATCACGGGGACCAGCCCTAGGGTGTCCCACTTCACTTCTTCCAGCCATTTCATGCCATTAATCTACCATGGGCTCCGATGGGCCCGTGCGACTCGACCTTGATTGGGCGTACGATGACCTTTGCACTCACGGCCCAGCCTCCGCTGACGGAGCCTGCACCGGAAGGAACCCCGTGAAATTTCGTACTCTTGCTCTGATCATTTTCATCTTGCTGGTGGCCGGGTTTGTGGCGCTCAACTTTGAAGCGGTCCTTCAACCCACCAACCTCAACTTTGCTTTTGCCGAGGTCCAGGCCCCGTTGGGCCTGGTGTTGCTGGGCATGCTGACGCTGGTTCTGGTGGTGTTCTTGCTGGCTTTGGTTTACTACCAGACCGTGCACCTCATGGAAGTGCGGCGCATCACGCGCGAAGTGACCGAGCAACGCACTTTGGCAGACAAGGCAGAGGCTTCCAGGTTTACCGAATTGCGCCAGTTCTTGCAGGCTGAACTGCAGACCATGGCCGCACGTGATCTGGACCTGTCTGAAAAGACGCACCAAAAGATAGACCACCTTCAAACGGCCATGAGCCAAGTGATCGAACAAACCGGAAACGGCTTGGGCGCCAGCATTGGGGAAATGGAAGACCGATTGGAGCGCCAGATGGAACAACAGCGCCAAGCCGGTCTTTAGAATGCGGCCGGGTCGCTCCCAGTATCCCTGCGGAGCTGCTTCGCCGCAGGGTGACGATGGCAAGGGTGACTACAGCCGGACCGGAATGCCGCGCTCGGCCATGCGGGCCTTGGCCTGACCCACCGTGTAGTCGCCGTAGTGGAAGATGCTGGCCGCCAGCACCGCATCGGCCCTGCCCTGCTGTACGCCGTCCGCCAAATGGTCCAGGTTGCCCACGCCACCTGAGGCGATCACGGGTACATCCACCGCATCGGCCACGGCGCGTGTGAGTGCCAGATCAAACCCGCTTTTGGTGCCATCGCGGTCCATGCTGGTGAGCAGGATTTCACCCGCACCGTGTTCGGCCATTTTGCGAGCCCAGGTCACGGCATCCAGACCGGTGTTTTTGCGTCCTCCATGGCTGTACACATCCCACCCGTCCCCGCGGTTCAGCAGGTCGTCTCCGAAGCGGCGCTTGGCGTCGATGGCCACCACGATGCACTGGGCGCCGTATTTGTCCGATGCATCGCGGATGACTTGCGGGTTGGCGAGCGCAGCTGAATTGAAACTGGTTTTGTCGGCACCGGCATTCAGCAGGCGCCGCACATCGTCCACCGTGCGCACGCCACCCCCCACGGTGAGCGGAATGAAGACCTGGGACGCCACCGCTTCGATGATGTGCAGGATCAGGTCGCGCCCATCGCTGGTGGCGGTGATATCCAGAAAGGTCAGCTCGTCGGCGCCCTGGTCGTTGTAACGGGCGGCGATTTCAACCGGATCGCCCGCGTCACGCAACTCGACAAAATTGACACCTTTGACGACACGGCCACCGGTGACGTCCAGGCAAGGGATGATGCGTTTAGCGAGCATGGGAAGCGTGAAAAGGTTTTGCCGCCGGGCCGCACCAAGGCAAAACCCGCGCGCCTGAGGGGCAGCGAGCCGCGCAGCGGTAGACCGTGGGGGCCTTGTTCATCCGTTGAGGTCGTCGGCCAGCAATTGCGCGGCTTCGAAGTCGAGGTCACCGCTGTAGATGGAACGGCCGCAGATCACGCCTTCCACGCCTTCGTCTTCTACGCCGCACAAGGCGCGAATGTCGTCCAGGTTGGACAAGCCCCCCGAGGCGATCACGGGAATGGACAGCGCCTGTGCCAACTTGACGGTGGCCTCGATGTTGATGCCGCTGAGCATGCCATCACGACCGATGTCGGTGTAAATGATGGATTCGACGCCGTAATCTTCGAATTTTTTACCCAGATCCACCACCTCGTGGCCGGTGAGCTTGCTCCACCCATCGGTGGCCACCTTGCCGTCTTTGGCGTCCAGACCCACGATGATGTGGCCGCCAAATGCGGTACAGGCGTCTTGCAGGAAACCGGGGTTCTTCACGGCTGCGGTGCCGATGATGACGTAGCGCAGGCCGGCATCGAGGTAGCGCTCAATGGTGTCAAGGTCTCGAATGCCGCCGCCGAGCTGCACGTCCACTTCAGAACCGATCTCTTTCAAGATGGCACGAATGGCCTGCTCATTTCTTGGCTTGCCGGCAAAGGCGCCGTTGAGGTCCACCAGGTGCACGCGACGCGCGCCTTTGTCGACCCAGCTACGTGCAATCGCTGCCGGATCCTCGCCGAACACCGTGGATTGGTCCATGTCGCCCTGTTTGAGGCGAACACACTGGCCGTCTTTCAGATCAATGGCAGGAATCAGCAGCATGATGGTGTCGGTATCGATAGAGAAAGAGAACGGTTGGAATCAAGGGTTCCAGTGAAGGAAGTTGCGGTACAGCGCCAACCCCTGATCGGCGCTTTTTTCAGGATGAAACTGGGTCGCGAAAATATTGTCGCGGGCAATGGCCGCTGCAAAGCGGCCACCGTAGTCGGCCTCGCCCACGCTGTGCTGTGGGTTGGCTGGCTTGGCGTAGTAGCTGTGGACAAAATAAAAGTAAGCGCCATCGGCAATGCCGTCCCAGAGTGGATGCACCGGGCCACGGTCGAGGTCGTGAAAGACCTGGTTCCAGCCCATCTGCGGCACCTTGAAACGGCTGCCATCGGCCTGCAGCCGGCCGGCAAGCTCAAAGCGCACCACCTCGCCCGGGATCAGCCCCAAGCCATCGGTCGGCCCCTCTTCGCTGCGGTCAAGCAGCATTTGCATGCCCACACACACCCCAAACAGCGGCTTGTGAGCGGCGGCATGCAGCACGGCGTCCAACAGACCCGACGCGGCCAGTTCGCGCATGCAATCGGCCATGTGCCCTTGGCCTGGCAACACCACGCGGTCGGCGTCCAGCACATCTTCAGCGTTGGACGTGACCAGCACCTCCACGTCGCTGGACAGCGCCACATGTTTCACCGCCTGCGACACCGATCGCAGGTTGCCACTGCCGTAGTCCACCACGGCGACTGTCTTGCGTTTCATCGGATGAACCCGCTCAGAGGGAGCCTTTGGTGGAGGGAATCACATCGCCCATGCGGGCATCGCGTTCGAGCGCCATGCGCAGGGCGCGGGCAAAGGCTTTGAACACGGTTTCGGCCTGGTGGTGGGCATTTTCGCCGTGCAGGTTGTCGATGTGCAGCGTGACGCCGGCATGGTTGACAAAGCCCTGGAAAAATTCGAAGGCCAGCTGTGTGTCAAAACCGCCCACCATGCCGCTTTTGAAGGGCACGCGCATGTGCAGCCCGGGACGGCCCGAAAAGTCGATCACCACGCGCGAGAGCGCTTCGTCCAGCGGCACATAGGCATGGCCGTAGCGGCGAATACCTTTTTTATCGCCCACAGCCTGCGCAAACGCCTGGCCAAGCGTGATGCCCACGTCTTCCACCGTGTGGTGGCCGTCGATGTGCAGGTCGCCTTTGGCCTGGATGTCGAGGTCGATCAAGCCGTGGCGGGCGATCTGGTCGAGCATGTGGTCAAAGAAGCCGATGCCGGTGGACAGACTGGCACCGCCGGTACCGTCCAGGTTGATGCGGACGCTGATTTGCGTTTCTGCGGTGTTGCGCTGAACGTGCGCCACACGGTCGGCCACGGAGGTTGTGGAAGGCGTCTGTGTCATAAGGAGGTTTGAAGGGCGTCGATCAACTGGGCATTTTCAGTCGGTGTTCCCACCGTCAAGCGCAAACAGTTGTGCAACAAAGGATGCATTTTAGAAACATTCTTGACCAGCACACCGTGCGCCTTGAGGCCGTCGAAACTGCGCCCGGCATCGGGCACCCGCACCAGCACCATGTTGGCTTCGCTCGGAAAAGGCGTCACGCCCGGCATGTTGGCCAGCGCCTTCACCAGCAACGCGCGCTGCTCGCGGATCTGGCCAGCCTGCTGCGCAAACACATGGACATGATCTAACGCGAACAACGCACATTCGGCATTGAGCACGCTCACGTTGTAGGGTGGGCGCAGTTTATCCACCTCTTGCACCAGCGCCTGCGCACCCAGCAGGTAGCCCAGGCGCACACCGGCCAGGCCAAATTTGGACAAGGTGCGCATGAGCAACACGTTGGCATTGGCGGCGGGATGGGCGCGAATTTCTTCCAGCCAGCTGTGGCTGGAAAACGGCTGGTAGGCCTCGTCCATCACCACCAGACCGCCAAACGTGGCCGCTTCGGCGATCAAACGGCGGATCACCGCAGCGTCCCACAGGTTGGCGGTCGGGTTGTTGGGGTAGGCGATGTAGGTGATGGCGGGCTGGTGCTCGCGCAGCGCGGCGAGCATGGCGGCCTCGTCCAGCTCAAAATTGGCCGTGAGCGGCACACCGTGGAAGGCCAGACCCTGCAACTGCGCGCTCATGGCGTACATCACAAAACCAGGTAGCGGTGCGAGGATGGACGCACCAGGCACGTCACAGGCCATGGCCAGCAGGGCAATCAGTTCGTCGGAGCCGTTGCCCAGCATCAGGGCGCAGCCTTCGGGCAAGTCCACCTGGCGGGCCAGCGCCTGCTTCAGGTCGTCGATGCGGGCGCCGGGGTAGCGGTTGATGGCTACCGCCCCCAGGCGTTGGCCCAACCTGGCCTGCAACTCGGGCGGCAAGGTGAAAGGGTTTTCCATCGCATCGAGCTTGACCATGCCGGTCGCATCCTGGATCGCATAAGCGTGCATGGACTGGATGTCCTGGCGGATGAAACGCAAGGGGTTCGGCATGTTCATGGCATTCATTTCATTTCCCGCATGGGCGGCACCACGTTCAAACGCAGTTCGGCGGCGCGGGCATGGGCCTGCAGGCCCTCGCCGTAGGCCAGTTCCGCGGCGATGGTGCCCAGCGTTTGCGCGCCTGCTGCGCTGACCTCAATGAGGCTGCTGCGCTTCTGGAAGTCGTAGACACCCAGCGGTGAAGAAAAACGGGCCGTGCCGCTGGTCGGCAGCACGTGGTTGGGGCCAGCGCAATAGTCGCCCAGGCTTTCGCTGGTGTAGGCACCCAGGAAAATGGCGCCGGCGTGTTTCAGCAACGGCTCCCAGTGGTACGGCTCGGCGCTGGACACCTCCAGGTGCTCGGGCGCAATGCGGTTGCTGATGGCGCAGGCCTCTTCCATGTCGCGGGTAAGGATCAGCGTGCCCCGGTCATTCAGGCTCTTGGCGATGATGGCCGCGCGCGACATGGTCGGCAGCAGGCGGTCAATGGCGGCCTGCACCGCGTCGATGTACGCCGCATCGGGGCACAGCAGAATGCTCTGCGCCAGTTCGTCGTGCTCGGCCTGGCTGAACAGGTCCATTACCACCCAGTCGGCGGGCGTGCTGCCGTCGGCCAGCACCAGGATTTCGCTGGGGCCGGCGATCATGTCGATGCCCACGGTGCCGAACACGCGCCTCTTGGCGCTGGCCACATAAGCGTTGCCGGGGCCGGTGATCTTGTCCACCTTGGGCACGGTGGCCGTGCCGTAGGCCAGGGCAGCCACGGCCTGCGCGCCGCCGATGGTGAAGGCGCGCGTGACGCCGGCCACATAAGCTGCAGCCAGCACCAGCGGGTTCTTTTCGCCGCGCGGCGTGGGCACCACCATGATGATTTCGCCCACACCCGCCACATGGGCAGGAATGGCGTTCATCAGCACACTGGAGGGATAGGCGGCCTTGCCGCCGGGCACGTAAATGCCCACACGGTCCAGGGGCGTGACCTTTTGGCCCAGCAAGGTGCCGTCTTCGTCGCGGTAGCTCCAGCTCTCGCCGCTGGCGCGCTTTTGCGCCTCGTGGTAGCTGCGCACACGGCGCGCGGCGGATTCAAGGGCAGTGCGCTGGGCTGTGGGCAAGGTCTCAAAAGCGGCCTTCAACTCGGCTTGCGTCAGCTCCAGTGCGTTCAGGTCAGGCACATCCAGACTGTCAAACCGTGCGGTGTATTCGAGCACCGCTGCATCGCCGCGCTGCTTCACATCGGCCAGGATATCGGCCACCCGCTGCTCAATGGCGCTGTCGGTATCGGCCGACCAATGCAGGCGAGCAGCAAACTGCGCCTCAAAATCGAGGGACTGGGTGGACAGGCGGAGCGGAGTGGCGGCAAGGGTCATGACGGAACGGCCTGGCTTTCGGTGGCTCGGGTTTCGATGGCTTGAGAAAAGGCGTTGATGATGGGCCGAATAGCGACCTGCTTGAGCTTGAGCGCCGCCTGGTTGACCACCAGGCGCGAGCTGATGTCCATGATGTGCTCGACCTCGATCAGGTGGTTGGCCTTGAGCGTGTTGCCGGTGGAAACCAGGTCCACAATCGCGTCGGCCAGGCCGGTGAGCGGGGCCAGTTCCATGCTGCCGTAAAGCTTGATCAGATCCACGTGCACGCCCTTGCTGGCGAAAAATTCGCGCGCAATCGTGGTGTATTTGGTGGCCACTTTTAAGCGCGAGCCCTGGCGCACGGCGCTGGCGTAATCGAAGTCGGCCCGCACGGCCACACTCATGCGGCAGGTGGCAATTTTCAGGTCCAGCGGCTGGTACAGACCTTGACCACCGTGTTCGATCAGCGTGTCCTTGCCGGTCACGCCAAGGTCTGCGCCGCCGTATTCCACGTAGGTGGGCACGTCGGTGGCACGCACCAGCACCACCCGCACGCCCGGCTGGTTGGTGGGCAAGATCAGCTTGCGCGACTTCTCGGGATCTTCCAGCACCTTGATACCGGCGGCGGCCAGCAGAGGCAAGGTTTCGTCGAAGATGCGACCTTTGGACAGGGCTAAGGTAATCATTTGATGCGCTCAATGTCAGCGCCAATGCCGCGCAGTTTTTTTTCCATCTGGTCGTAACCACGGTCAAGGTGGTAAATGCGGTCCACGATGGTGTCTCCCTCAGCCACCAGACCGGCAATCACCAGACTGGCGGAGGCGCGCAAATCGGTCGCCATCACCGTGGCGCCCGAAAGTTTTTCAATGCCCTCGACCACCGCCACCTTGCCGTCCGTTTGAATGCGCGCGCCCAGACGGACCATTTCGTTGACGTGCATGAAACGATTTTCAAAAATGGTTTCGGTGACTTTGGCCGTGCCATGCGAAATGCAATTGAGCGCCATGAACTGGGCCTGCATGTCGGTCGGGAAACCGGGGTATTCGGTGGTGCGAAAGCTCTGGGCTTTCAGACGACCCGACGCACGAACCCGAATGAAATCACCACCCGTGTCTTTCCCGGCTTCAATCTTGGCGCCGGCTTCCACCAGCTTGTCGATCACGGCCTCCAGGTGGTCAGCGCGACCGTGGCGCAGCACCACATCGCCACCGGTGGCCGCCACCGCACACAAAAAGGTGCCGGCTTCAATGCGATCGGCCACCACCTGGTGGGTGCAACCGTGCAGGCGCTCCACACCCTGAATGTGGATGCGGCTGGTGCCATGGCCTTCGATCTTGGCGCCCATGGCGATCAGCATTTCGGCCAGATCGGCAATTTCGGGCTCCTGGGCGGCATTCTCCAGCAGCGTTTCACCCTCGGCCAGCGCAGCAGCCATGAGGAAGTTTTCGGTGCCGGTGACAGTGACCATGTCGGTGGCAATGCGAGCGCCACGCAGGCGTTTCTTTCCACCGGGCAACTGGGCCACCATGTAACCGTGCTCCACCACAATCTCGGCGCCCATGGCCTGCATGCCTTTGATGTGCTGATCCACAGGACGCGAGCCGATGGCACAGCCTCCCGGCAGCGACACGCGGGCTCGGCCAAAGCGCGCCAGCAGCGGACCCAGCACCAGGACCGAAGCGCGCATGGTCTTGACCAGTTCGTAGGGCGCTTCGGGATTGATCGGGTCGGCCGCGTGCAGGGTCATGCCACCCCGCTCACCATGGGTCACGGTTTTCACACCCATGTTGTCCAGCAAGTGGCGCATGGTGGCCACATCGCGCAGGCGCGGCACATTGGTCAGCGTGACCGGGTCGGCCGTGAGCAGCGTGGCACACAGTTCGGGCAGGGCGGCGTTTTTGGCGCCAGAAATCATCACTTCGCCGTGCAGCGCGCGGCCACCGGTGATTCGCAGTTTGTCCATGGGGCGGCTCAGGCTGGTTTCAGGGTTGTTTGGCCCACTCGGCGGGCGTGTAGGTTTTCATGGACAGCGCGTGAACCTCGTCGTTCTGGATGCGCGCACCCAAGGTGGCATAGACCCGCTTGTGGCGCGCAATGGCACGCATGCCCTCAAATTCAGGCGACACCACCACAGCCGCCCAGTGGCGGCCATCGCCGGTGACTTCAAGGTGCTCGCACGGCAAGCCGGCGGCGATCAGTTGTTGGAGTTGGTCAGCGGTCATGTCGTTGTCAGGGCAAAGGAACGTCGGGAGGCAACGGGACGGGGCGGCGTTATCTCAGTGCCGGATTTTGTAGCCGATGCGCAGGAGGTGCAGCGCCAGGGCGCTCACCCCGGTGAGCGCCACGCCCACAATGCCCAGGCTGAGCCAGGGCGACACATCGCTCACACCAAAAAAGCCGTAGCGAAAACCGTCAATCATGTAGAAAAACGGGTTGAGGTGGCTGACTTTTTGCCAGAAGTCAGGCAAGGAATGGATGGAGTAGAACACGCCGGACAAAAACGTCATGGGCATGATGATGAAATTCTGGAAGGCCGCCATCTGGTCGAATTTTTCGGCCCACAGCCCGGCGATCAGACCCAGCGCACCCAGCAACGCAGCACCCATGACGGCAAATACCAGGATCCACAGTGGCGCAACCATGGATGGCTGGGCAAACCACCAGGTGGCCAGCATGACGCCTGCACCCACCGCCAGCCCCCGCACCACGGACGACCCCACATAGGCCACAAACCAGGCGCGGTGCGACAGCGGGGTCAGCAACAAAAACACCAGATTGCCCATCACCTTGCTCTGCACCATGGACGAAGAACTGTTGGCGAACGCGTTTTGCAACACACTCATCATCACCAACCCGGGCAGCAGAAAGGCGGTGTAGCCCACGGTGTCATAGACCTGCACGCGGCCTTCGAGCACGTGACCGAAGATCATGAGGTACAGGATAGCGGTGATGACCGGAGCAGCCACCGTCTGAAAGCCCACCTTCCAGAACCGCAAAACTTCCTTGTAGAACAGCGCTTGCCAACCGCTCATGCTGCCACCACGCTCACAGCGGCTGGCACGGCAGGCCGGGGTTGTGCACCGGTCAGGTCCAGAAACACATCCTCCAGATCGGCCTTGCGAATTTCGATGTCTTCAGGCACAACGCCCAGCTCGCGCAGGCGAGCCAGCACCCGCTCGACCGCATGCGCATCGTTGGCAGGCAGCTGCACCACCCGCCCGGTGATGCGGGCCTGCACCGCCAGCTCGGGTGGCAAGGTCGCGTCGGTTTTGAAACGCAGCACATTGGACGCGGCGCGCGACAGCAAGGCCGAGGTGGACTCCAGCGCCACCACCTGGCCCTGTTTAAGCATGGCAATGCGCCCACACAGTGCTTCGGCCTCTTCAAGGTAGTGTGTGGTCAGCAACACCGTGCTGCCCAGGCGTTTGTTCAGGTCGGAAATGAACTGCCACAGCGTCTGACGCAGTTCCACGTCCACACCGGCGGTGGGTTCGTCAAGCACGATCACCGCCGGCTTGTGCACCAGGGCCTGCGCGATCAGCACGCGGCGCTTCATGCCGCCCGAGAGCTGGCGCATATTGGCACCCGCCTTGTCGGCCAGGCCCAAGCCCTCCAGCAGTTCGTTGATCCAGGCGTCGTTGTGGCGGATGCCGAAGTAGCCCGACTGGAAACGCAGGGCTTCGCGCACGTTGAAAAAAGGGTCAAACACCAGCTCTTGCGGCACCACCCCGAGCTGGCGACGCGCGGCCTGGTAATCGGCCTGCACGTCTTTGCCGTGCACCAACACGCGCCCGCTGCTGGCGCGGGTGAGGCCGGCGAGGATGCTGATCAAGGTGGTTTTTCCTGCGCCGTTCGGGCCCAGCAAACCGAAGAACTCCCCGGACTGGACGTCAAACGACACATCCTTGAGCGCGTGCAGATCCCCGCGCGAGGAGGGGAATATTTTCGAAACGTTTTGGAAAGAGACGGCGGGCATTGTGGAGGTGGCACCCCAAGAGGCACCCACAGCACACAGAACATCTGTGGGCGAGCAAGTAAACCGGGGATTTTAAGCCCCCGGGCACACCACCGTCACGGTGGAACCCGTAAGACACCCTGCGGCTGCGGTCGTTTGCTGTACGACAACGCAGGCGATTGGTCGCGGCGCCGGACCTGTCAGGCGGGCAGGAGTTCGCTGACGCCGTACAGCGTCACCAACTGCTGCAACCGGGTGGGCAAATGAACCAGGCGAAGCGCCTTTCCACGGGCCAGCGTTGCGCGCCGCAGTTCAAGCAAGACGGCCACCGCTGATGAGTCGAAAACCCGCAGGGCCTGCGCATCCAGCACCAACGTCTGCGCCTGCTGCTGGGCCAGCGTCTGGCTCAGCTGGCCCAACACCTGGACAGCCACGTGCATGGTGATCTGTTCGGGCAGGGCTGCAACAGCCGCCGCACCAGAAGGATGGACTGCGGGCGCCTGCATCAACCAGCCTTGCCGGTGTTGCTTTTGTTGCGCTGGGCCAGCGTAGCGATCAGGCCATCAATGCCCTTGGCGCTGATTTCCTGCGCAAACTGGGTCCGGTAGGTTTCCACCAGCCAGACACCCAACACGTTCAGGTCGTAAATTTTCCAACCGTCGGGGGTTTTCTCCAGCCTGTAGTCGAGCTGGATCGGTTCGCCCCGTCCGCGCACTTCAGAACGAACCACGACCTCGGTGTCTTCGGGACGGGCCCGCAAGGGACGGAAGCTGACCGTCTGGTCCTTGACTTCGCCGAGCGCACCGGCGTAGGTGCGCACCAGCAAGATTTTGAACTCGTCCTGCAACTGTTTTTGCTGCTCGGGCGTAGCCTGGCGCCAGAAACGCCCCACAGCCGACGACGTCATGCGGGCGAAATTGACGCTCGGCATGATCTTGCTGTCTACCAGCGTGATGATGCGGTTCACATCACCCGCCTGGATCGCTGGGTCGGCCTTGACGGCGGCCATCACCTCGCCCGAAATGCGCTTGACCAGCACGTCGGGGGCTTCCCCAGTGGCGTGAACCGGCAGCGCCAACACGGCGACGGCTGAGGCCATCAGTGCACTCAACCAGGTGCGTCGCTTCAACATAATTTGCCTTTCCGGGCCAAAGGCCCACTTTCCAGTGCGTGCAAAAACATGCAGCGTTGTGAGTTGGAGCAGACCCCTTGGGTCCGGGTTCCACCGCAGGTGTGTTTCATTTGCTGCTTTCTGTTTCTTCCGTGCCATTGCGCACACCGATACCCAGATCAATCAGGTTTTCGATCTGGCTTTGGCGACGACGCAGGTACACATCGCGCGTAAAGCTGTACTTGTCCAGCGCGGCGCCTTCGAGCATGGAGGTGGCGCGTAACAGGTTGGCACGTGTTTCGACCGCCCTCAACACGGTCAGCGCGTTGCGGGTGCCGGTGCTGTCTATACCCTGCACCAGATCGCCACGCGCTTCCACGCCGAAACCGGCCGCGTCGCGGATCGAAGAAGGGCCAAAAATCGGCAGTACCAGATAGGGACCCGGTGGAACACCCCAGCGGCCCAGAGTCTGACCGAAGTCCAGACGGGTGCGTTCAATGCCCATTTCAGAGGCGATATCCAGCACGCCACCCATTCCAAATGCCGTGTTCACGCCAAAGCGCAGAAAATTCTCGCTCGCCTCACGGGGACGCAACTGCAAGGTGGCGTTGATGAAGGACCAGACATCGCCGAGGTTGGCGAAGAAATTGCTGACACCGGTGCGCACCAGGTCGGGCGTCACGTCGCGGTACACCGTGGCCACGGGTTTGAGCACCATCGAATCCACCGATTCGTTGAACTCGGACATGTTCCGGTTGAAGGGCTCCAGCGGATCTTGCGGGTTGGCATCGGGGCCGGTGGCGCAGCCGGCCACCAAAGTGACCATCACCACGGCTCCCATGCCACGGCTCAGCAGCGATAACGTCGACATATTGAACTCCCTGGGCTTTGCGCCCCTTGTTGTTGATGGGAACGACCCTTGTGAACGGCCTGCACCCGGTTAACCTCGGCGACCATTCGGGCACGGAGTGGCTCAGTCGGCGCTGCCCGTTCCACTGTCCGCTGCCCTGTTGAACAGGAACTGACCAATCAGGTTTTCAAGCACCATGGCCGACTGGGTCTGGGTGATCACGTCGCCCGGAGCCAGATTCGTTTCAGCACCGCCAGGCTCAATGCCAATGTATTGGTCGCCCAGCAACCCGGCTGTGAGAATTTTGGCCGACGAGTCCTTCGGGAACAAGAAGCCTTGGTTCACTTCCATGGTCACCAGGCCTTGAAAGGTCTGGGCATCCAGCGTGACACTGGTGACCCGGCCCACGTTCACGCCGGCGGACCGCACGGGCGCGCGAGGCTTCAGGCCACCGATGTTGTCAAAACGCGCTTGCACCGTGTAGGTCTGGCCGCCATTGACCAAGCTGCCCAGGTTGGCCGCTTTCAGCGCCAGAAAGAGAAGGCCCGCCGCGCCCAGGACGACAAACAGACCCACCAGGATTTCAATACTTCTTTTGTTCATACGTAAGCTGCTCAGTGATCAGGGGGTCGAGAACATCAGGGCGGTCAGGATGAAGTCCATCGCCAGCACGCCCAGGGAGGCCGTGACCACCGTGCGCGTGGTGGCGTAGGCCACACCCTCCGGTGTGGCTTCGGTTTCGTAGCCTTGGTACAGGGCCACGGCCGTGCAGATGACGCCAAACACGGCGCTCTTGATCACGCCGTTGCCCACATCCCGCCAGACATCCACCCCGTTTTGCTGGATGGACCAGAAATTGCCCGCATCGATGCCGATCAGGCCGACCGCCACGACCCAGGCACCCAGAATGCCCACGGCCGAAAACAGCGCCGCCAGCAGTGGCATGGCGATGACGCCCGCGATGAAACGTGGCGCCAGCACGCGCTTGCGCGGATCAATGGCCATCAACTCCATGGCGGCGATCTGCTCACCGGCTTTCATCAACCCGATTTCAGCGGTCAGCGAGGTGCCGGCGCGCCCCGCAAACAGCAGGGCCGTGACGACAGGGCCGAGCTCACGTACCAGCGACAGATTGACCACCAGGCCCAGCGACTCCGCCGCACCAAAATTGGTGAGCGTGTTGTAGAGCTGCAAGGCCAGCACAAAACCCACCGCCAGGCCCGAGGCCAGAATGATGACCAGCGAACGGTTGCCGATGGCGTGAATTTGCGTCACCACCAGACCGAACCGCGCGAGCCCGGCCGGCACGGCCTTCAACAGCTCAATGAAAAACAAGGCGCCGTGGCCCCAGGCCGCCAACACGTCCAGGGCGCGACGGCCCAGTTGCTGCAGCAGGTTCATCGTGAGGCCTCCAGGCCGAAGTCCACCGCCACAGGCGAGGCCGGGTAATGGAATTTCACCGGGCCGTCGGGCTCACCGCGCACGAACTGCCGCACCTCGGGCTCGTCGCTGGCCATCAACTCGGCCGGCGTGCCTTGGGCCACAATGCGCCCGCCGGTGGCCATGAGCACCACCCAGTCGCTGATGGCCATGCACTGCGGCACATCGTGTGAAATCAGCAACGTGGTCGCGCCGGTCACATCGGTGAGCGTGCGAATCAGCTTGGCCGCGACCCCCATGGAGACCAGGTCGAGCCCGGCGAAGGGTTCGTCGTACATGATGAGCTCGGGGTCGAGCGCAATGGCTCGGGCCAGCGCAATGCGCCGCGCCATGCCGCCCGACACTTCGCTGATGCGCAGCCCCGCAGCGCCGCGCAGGCCCACGGCGTTGAGCTTCATGAGCACGATGTCGCGGATGAGCGTCTCGGGCAAATCGGTCATCTCGCGCAGGGGGAAAGCCACGTTGTCAAACACCGACAGATCGGTGAACAGCGCGCCGAACTGAAACAGCATGCCCAAGCGGCGGCGCAAGCGAAACAGCTGGGCTTTGTCGTGCGTGTCGATCACCTCGCCGTCAAACACCACGCGCCCGCTGTTGGGGGCATGCACGCCGCCGATCAGGCGCAGCAGCGTGGTCTTGCCGCAACCGGATCCACCCAGCACAGCCGTGACTTTGCCACGCGCGAAATTCAGCGAAATGTCGCTGAGGATCGTGCGCCGGCTGTCGTAGCCGAACGTGACATGGTCAATTTCAATGAAAGGGGTTTCGCTCATGGGGCCGCTCGTAGAACCCGCGATTGTCGCATGAGGGTAAATCCTAGGTGGGGCAACGGTGCAACCCAACCAGGGCATCGCGAAACCGGCTCAACCGCGCAGCTGGTAGCGTTCGCTTTGACGGGCGAGAAGAGAAACCCACCGGAGCGAAGTGCCCAGGCCAGGATGCCGCGGAACTGGCTCCGCCAAGCCGCAGGCATCGCCCCCTGGAGGGGGTCGCGCGCAGCGCGGCGGGGGTGGGCTCATCTCAACGTGGCAGGTCGGAAAAGCCCATCAGGAACTCGTCCACCGAGCGCGCGGCCTGGCGGCCTTCGCGGATGGCCCAGACCACCAGGCTCTGGCCCCGGCGCATGTCACCGGCTGCAAACACCTTGGGCACATTGGTGGCGTAGCCACCGGTGAAGTCGGTGCTGGCTTTGGCGTTGCCGCGGCCATCTTTGTCCACACCGAACGCGTCGAGCACGGTGGGCACCGGGTTCACGAAGCCCATGGCCAGCAGCACCAGGTCGGCCTTGTATTCCTTTTCGCTGCCGGGAATTTCGACCAGCTTGCCGTCTTTCATCTCCACATGCACGGTGGTGAGGCCGGTGACCTTGCCTTTTTCGCCTTTGAAGGCCTTGGTGGACACCGCGAATTCGCGGGTACAGCCCTCTTCGTGACTCGAGCTGGTGCGCAGCTTGAGCGGCCAGTACGGCCACACCAACGGCTTGTTTTCTTCTTCGGGTGGCTGTGGCATCACCTCGAACTGGGTCACGCTGAGCGCACCGTGGCGGTTGCTGGTGCCCACGCAGTCGCTTCCAGTGTCGCCCCCGCCAATCACGATCACGTGTTTCCCGTCGGCGCGCAACTGGCCTTTGAGCTTGTCGCCTGCGTTAACCTTGTTTTGCTGCGGCAGGAACTCCATGGCGAAATGGATACCGTCCAGGTCGCGGCCGGGCACCGGCAGATCGCGGCTCTGCTCGGAACCACCGGTGAGCAGCACAGCGTCAAAGTCTTGTTGCAGCTGCTGTGGGCTGATGGTTTCCCTGGCCCAGTTGGTGACCTTGCTGTCTTTGGGCAGCGCGCCCACCAGCACACCGGTGCGGAACACCACGCCTTCGGCTTCCATCTGCGCCACGCGGCGGTCAATGTGGGTTTTCTCCATCTTGAAGTCGGGAATGCCGTAACGCAGCAAACCGCCCACGCGGTCGTTCTTTTCGAACAGGGTCACATCGTGACCGACGCGCGCCAGCTGCTGGGCAGCAGCCATACCGGCCGGGCCGGAGCCCACCACGGCCACTTTCTTGCCGGTTTTGTGCTTGGGCACCTGCGGCACCACCCAGCCTTCAGCCCAGGCGCGGTCGATGATGGCGTGCTCGATGGACTTGATGCCCACGGCGTCGTCGTTCACGTTCAGCGTGCAGGCCGCCTCGCAGGGCGCGGGGCAGATGCGACCGGTGAACTCGGGGAAGTTGTTGGTGCTGTGCAGCACCGTGATGGCGTTTTTCCAGTCGCCCTGGAAAACCAGGTCGTTGAAGTCTGGAATGATGTTGTTGACCGGGCAGCCGTTGTTGCAGAACGGCGTACCGCAGTCCATGCAGCGCGCGGCCTGCACCTTGGCCTGGTCGGCGGTGAGGCCCACCACAAACTCTTTGTAGTGCTTCAGCCGCTCGGGTACGGGCTTGTAGCCCTCTTCCAGGCGCTCGTATTCCATGAAGCCAGTGACTTTTCCCATGATGTGTGTCCTTCGTGTGCGTGCGTTCCGGGCTTACTTGGCAGCGGCAGAAACCGGCTGAAGCGTGTCCTGTGTTTTGGCGGTGGCCGCAGCGGCTGATTTGCGGGCGTTGATTTCGCCCAGCGCGCGCTTGTATTCGTTCGGGAACACCTTCACGAACTTGCCGCGCGACTCGGCCCAGGTGTCCAGCAACTCGCGGGCGCGCTTGCTGCCGGTCCAGCGGTTGTGGTCGTCCAGCAGTTTCTTCAGCTGGGCTTCGTCGGTCTGGTCGCGGTGCCAGATCGCACGGTCCATGGTGGCTTCCTGCTCGGCGGCACTCAGCACCTTGTCCAGGCTGACCATCGCGGTGTTGCAGCGCTTGGCAAACTGGCCGTCTTCGTCGTACACATAGGCCACACCGCCGCTCATGCCGGCGGCGAAGTTGCGCCCCGTCTTGCCCAGCACGGCCACGGTGCCGCCGGTCATGTATTCACAACCGTGGTCGCCCGTGCCCTCCACCACCGCGGTGGCGCCGGACAGGCGCACCGCAAAACGCTCACCGGCCACGCCGCTGAAGAACGCTTCACCGGTGGTCGCTCCGTACATCACCGTGTTGCCCACGATGATGTTCTTGGCGGCGTCGCCGCGGAAGTCGATGCTGGGGCGCACGATCACGCGGCCGCCCGAGAGGCCTTTGCCGGTGTAGTCGTTGGCGTCACCAATCAAATACAGCGTGATACCGCGCGTGAGGAACGCACCAAACGACTGACCGCCCGTGCCTTCAAGCTGAATGCGGATGGTGTCGTCGGGCAGGCCCTCGGGGTGCACCTGGGTCACCGCGCCGGAGAGCATGGCGCCCACCGAGCGGTTGACGTTGCGCGCCACTTCGATGAACTGCACGCGCTCGCCCTTGTCAATCGCAGGACGCGATTTGGCGATCAGGATGTTGTCGAGCGATTTTTCCAGACCGTGTTCTTGCGTTTCGGTGTGGAAACGCGGCACATCGGCCGGCACAGCGGGCATGGCGAGCAGGCGGCTGAAGTCCAGACCGCGCGCTTTCCAGTGCTCAATGCCTTGCTTGGTGTCCAGCAGGTCGGCGCGGCCAATCAGGTCGTCAAATTTGCGAATACCCAGCTGCGCCATGATCTGGCGCGCTTCTTCGGCGATGAAGAAGAAATAGTTGACGACGTGCTCGGGCTTGCCGCTGAATTTCTTGCGCAGCGCCGGGTCTTGCGTGGCCACGCCCACCGGGCAGGTGTTCAGGTGGCACTTGCGCATCATGATGCAGCCTTCGACCACCAGCGGTGCGGTAGCAAAACCGAACTCGTCGGCACCCAGCAGGGCCCCAATCACCACGTCGCGGCCGGTTTTCATCTGACCGTCGGCCTGCACGCGGATGCGGCTGCGCAGGCGGTTGAGCACCAGGGTTTGCTGGGTTTCGGCCAGACCGATTTCCCATGGGCTGCCCGCGTGCTTGATGGACGACCAGGGCGATGCACCGGTGCCACCGTCGTGGCCGGCGATGACCACATGGTCGGCCTTGCACTTGGCCACGCCCGCGGCAATGGTGCCCACGCCTATTTCAGACACCAGCTTGACGCTGATGTCGCTGTGCGGCGCCACGTTTTTCAGGTCGTGGATCAGCTGCGCGAGGTCTTCGATGGAGTAGATGTCGTGGTGCGGCGGCGGGGAAATGAGGCCCACGCCCGGCACGCTGTGGCGCAGCTTGCCGATGTAGTCGCTCACCTTGCCACCGGGCAGCTGGCCGCCCTCGCCCGGCTTGGCGCCCTGCGCCATCTTGATCTGGATCTGGTCGGCGCTGTTCAAGTATTCGGCGGTGACACCGAAACGGCCCGAGGCCACCTGCTTGATCTTCGAACGCATCGAGTCGCCGTCTTGCAGCGTGTAGTCCACCTCAAACACGTCCTTGCCCAACAGGTCGGACATGGTCTGGCCCTGCTTGATCGGGATGCCCTTGAGCTCGTTGCGGTAGCGCAGCGCGTCTTCGCCGCCTTCGCCGGTGTTGCTCTTGCCGCCAATGCGGTTCATGGCCACGGCCAGCGTGGCATGGGCTTCGGTGGAAATGGAACCCAGCGACATGGCGCCGGTGGCGAAGCGCTTGACGATTTCCTTGGCCGGCTCCACCTCGTCAATCGGAATGGCCTTGCTCGGATCGAGCTTGAACTCGAACAGGCCGCGCAGCGTCATGTGGCGCTTGCTCTGGTCGTTGATGATCTGGGCGTATTCCTTGTAGGTGCTCCAGTTGTTGGCACGCGTGCTGTGCTGCAGCTTGGCAATGGCGTCGGGCGTCCACATGTGCTCTTCACCGCGGGCGCGCCAGGCGTATTCGCCACCGGCGTCCAGCATGGTTTCCAGCACCGGGTCGTCGCCAAAGGCGGCCTTGTGCATGCGGATCGCCTCTTCGGCAATTTCAAACACGCCAATGCCACCCACGCGGCTGGCGGTGCCGGTGAAATACTTGTTCACCGTGTCGGTGTTCAGGCCAATGGCTTCAAACAGCTGGGCGCCGCAGTAGCTCATGTAGGTGCTCACGCCCATTTTGGACATGATCTTGGACAGGCCCTTGCCGATCGCCTTGACGTAGTTGTAGATCGCCTTCTCGGCGCTCAGGTCGCCGGGCAGGTCTTTGTGCATGGCCGCCAGCGCTTCCATGGCCAGGTAGGGGTGCACGGCTTCGGCGCCGTAGCCGGCCAGCACCGCAAAGTGGTGCACTTCGCGGGCGGTACCGGTTTCCACCACCAGGCCGGCGTTGGTGCGCAGGCCTTCCAGCACCAGGTGCTGGTGAATGGCGGACAAGGCCAGCAGCGCAGGGATGGCGATCTGGGTGGCGCTGACCGCGCGGTCACTGATGATCAGGATGTTTTTTCCACCCCTGATCGCGTCCACGGCGGACGCGCACAGCGAAGCCAGCTTGGCTTCGACGCCTTCACGGCCCCAGGCCGCGGGGTAGGTGATGTCCAGCGTGGCGCTGCGGAACTTGCCCTGCGTCACCTCGTCAATGTTGCGCAGCTTGGCCATGTCGGCAAAGTCGAGCACCGGCTGACTCACTTCCAGGCGCATCGGCGGGTTCACCTGGTTGATGTCGAGCAGGTTGGGCTTGGGGCCGATGAACGACACCAGCGACATGACGATCGCTTCCCGGATCGGGTCGATGGGCGGGTTGGTCACCTGCGCAAACAACTGCTTGAAGTAGTTGTAGAGCGGCTTGTTTTTGTCGGACAGCACGGCCAGCGGGCTGTCGTTGCCCATGGAACCCAGGGCTTCTTCACCGGCGGCGGCCATGGGCGCCAGCAGAAACTTGATGTCTTCCTGCGTGGTGCCAAAGGCTTGCTGGCGGTCCAGCAGCGGCACATCGCACGGCAGGGGTTCGGCGGTGGTCGGGCCTTCCACGTCGTCCAGGCGGATGCGCAGGTTGTCGATCCACTGCTTGTAGGGCTTGCTGTTGACGAGGTTGGCCTTGAGCTCCTCGTCGTCGATCATGCGGCCCTGCTCCAGATCAATCAGGAACATCTTGCCGGGTTGCAGGCGCCACTTGCGCACGATCTTGTTTTCAGGCACCGGTAGCACGCCGGATTCGGAACCCATGATCACGAAGTCGTCGTCGGTGATGCAATAGCGTGAAGGACGCAGGCCGTTGCGGTCCAGCGTGGCACCAATCTGGCGGCCATCGGTGAACACGATCGAGGCCGGGCCGTCCCACGGCTCCATCATGGCGGCGTGGTATTCGTAGAAAGCCCTGCGGCGCTCGTCCATGGTGGTGTGCTGCTCCCACGGCTCGGGAATCATCATCATCACCGCCTGCGCCAGCGGGTAGCCGGCCATGGTGAGCAGTTCCAGGCAGTTGTCAAACGTGGCCGTGTCGGACTGGCTGGCGAAGCTGATCGGGTAGAGCTTCTTCAGGTCGGCACCCAGCACCGGGGACGACATCACGCCCTCGCGCGCCTTCATCCAGTTGTAGTTGCCCTTGACGGTGTTGATCTCACCGTTGTGCGCCACATAGCGGTAGGGGTGGGCCAGCGGCCACTCGGGGAAGGTGTTGGTTGAAAACCGCTGGTGTACCAGGCCCAGGGCCGACACGCAACGCTCGTCCTCCAGATCGCGGAAGTAGGTGCCCACCTGGTCGGCCAGCAGCAGGCCTTTGTAGACCACGGTGCGGCTGCTCATGCTGACCACGTAATACTCTTTGCTGTGCGTGAGCTTGAGCGCCTGGATGTTGGCGCTGGCCGTCTTGCGGATCACGTAGAGCTTGCGCTCCAGGGCATCCTGCACGATCACGTCGCTGCCACGGCCAATGAACACCTGGCGGATCACCGGCTCCTTTTCGCGCACGGTGGGCGACATGGGCATGTCCAGGTTCACCGGCACGTCGCGCCAGCCCAGTAGCACCTGACCTTCGGCGGCCACGGCGCGTTCCATCTCCTGCTCGCAGGCCAAGCGGCTGGCGTGCTCTTTGGGCATGAAGATCATGCCCACGCCGTACTCTCCGGCGGGTGGCAGCGTGACGCCTTGCGCCGCCATTTCTTCGCGGTACAGCGCATCCGGCAGCTGGATCAGCAGGCCAGCACCGTCACCCATCAGTTTGTCGGCGCCCACGGCACCGCGGTGATCCAGGTTTTCCAGAATCTTCAGTCCCTGCTGAACAATGGCATGGCTTTTCTGGCCCTTGATGTGCGCCACAAAGCCCACGCCGCAGGCGTCGTGCTCGTTGGCCGGGTCGTACAGACCTTGTTGCTGGAGTTGCTGCTGTTCGGCTGCCGTGGTCATGGCGCTTCCTTTACGGTTCGAGGGCATGAAAACAAAATTCGCGGGTTGCAGAGCTTAGTGCAACGCAACAAAAATGCCAAGCCCATTAATTGGGGTCAGATTCTAATTTATCAATCTCAGATTGAAACCGATACAAATAAGGGACAGATTGATTTAATGAAAAAATGTCTGATTTATAAGGAATTTTTGAATTTAGCCAGGAGAAACTGAACGAGAAACGGGTCGGCCAGGCCGGCCTTCACTCACCCGACGGTCGGTTCGTTTTTGCAGTTCAGCAACAAAATCCGCATCACCCAGCGCCCAGCCGTGCAGCGCAGATCCCGTGATGCGCGCTTCTTGTGAACCACTTAGGCCGGCACGCACCATTTCGGCGTATGCCGCCTCGCGCGCAAAGGGCGTGTTACCCAGGCCCCAGTACAACGCATGGGGTGTGAGGCGGCGGTCTTGAGCCAACCCAATGTAGTGCCGGTGGCTTGACCAGGCAAAGTCCTGTGGCTGCGCCACCATGCCTGCGCGCACCGGGTTCAGGTCCATGTAGGCCATGCAGGCCAGCAGGTACTGCTCTGGCTGGATCACCGTGGATTTGTAACGCCCCTCCCACAGCGTGCCACTGCGGTGGTGCAAATCATTGAAGTAACGCACGTAGCGCCGCCCCACCGCCTGCATCATCTGTGGCACACCGCCCCCCGTTTTGGGCGTCAGCAGCAGGTGAACGTGGTTGTCCATGAGCACATAGGCGTGCAGCGCCACGTGGTGCTTCAGCGCGTTTTCAGCCACCAGATCCAGCAGGGTTTCGCGGTCCTGATCGCTGCCCACAATGGGCTGGCGGTTGTTGCCGCGCTGAATGACGTGGTGTGGGTAGCCGGGAACGGTCAGTCGAGGAAGTCGGGCCATGAGCGCGGTGCGGTCGGTGGTTGGGGTCTGACCCCAATTATCAATGACCACCCACAACAACGGTGGCGCTATATGAAACGGCTGGGCTGCCCGACGATCAGCTTGGCCAGCTCGTCCAGCGCGGCGGTGTTCATCTGGGCCGCGGTGTAGCGGGTGCTTGCAGTGTCTAGCCCCCCAACCGCGGCCAGGCGGATGTCAAAGCTGCCGTGGTCGTGGTCGGGTGTCACCCGCACGCTGGCGCGCGCGGCCATGTCATGCTCAAACACGATCGCCTGCAGGCGGTTGGTTTCCGGGTGACGCAATTCTTGGCGGTCGTGGCGCACCTGACCGGCCCGCAGGCGGCGCTCCACCCGCTCCAGATCGGGTGGAAAGTTGACGCTCACGCGCCCTTTCGGCTGGCCTGCCGCCACGATCGCGGCAGGTTGTGAGGGCTCCAGCCGCCAGCCCAGCGCCAGGTAGTCAAACACTTCTTTGCCCCGCAGCGTTTTCTTGCGGGCATCAAAGCGAAAGTCGGTCTGCTTCATGGCCGGCCAAGTCGACTTGCCGTCCAGGCTCAGGCCCACCGCTGCGGGCTCGATCACATTGAGCTGTCGCGGCAGTTCCATGAAGTAGTGCCACACCGTCTTGCAGGCGGCCTCGGTGGCTTCGGTGTGGGCATCCAGATGCTGAAGCTCATCGCCTTGCCGCGTTTGCAGCGCCTGCGCTTGTTGCTTGAGCTGGTTCAAAAAGCTCATGTGAAACTCCCTGTCGGCACACGGGGCCGCCCTCTGCGGAGCAGTCCTGTCTATGCAAGTGAAAAAAGGTTTAGCGGCTCGGCACCGTGTTGTGGCCTCTCAAGCTGGTCACCGGTGAGCAGCCTGTACCTGCCAGGCAAGCTGCAGCCGTCTGGCGGCCCACACGCCGAGCAAGGAACAAGCCCCTGTGGCCAGCCATGTCCAGTGCCAGCCGCCCACCTGCGTGGCCAGCCACGCCACCAGGGGCGGGCCGAGAAACTGACCCAGGGAAGAAAACTGCTGCATCCAGCCCACGGTGGTGGACACCGTGTCTTCACTGGGCGCGAGCACCACCGCCAGGCCAAACAAGGTGCCGGGGATCAGGCCACCCACACCCGAAAAAACCAGCACAGCCAGGTATTGCCACACCGGATAGCCCTGCGCGGCAAACGCCACCCAGGCCCCCAAGCCCATGGCGCCATAAGCCAGCGTCAAGATCAGGCCGGGCTGCATGCCCCGCGCCAGCAGCCGCCCGGCACCAATGTTGCCCACCATGTTGATGCCCGCGGCCAGCGCGCTCAGCATGCCCACCACCGCACCGCTGTAACCCGCCTGGCTGTAAATGGTGGGCAAGAAGCCCACCACGGCCAGCCATTGGCCAGAATACAAAAAGAAAGCCACCGCAACCAGCCACGGACCCGGCGCTCGCAAGGTGCGCGAGAGTCGCGGCCACAAGCGCGCCGGTGGCGACTTCGCCTGGCCAGCCACCGATGCCGGCACCCAGCGCCGCAAAGCACCGGCCGCGCACAACGACACCGCAGCCAGCGCCAGCCAAGCCCAGCGCCAGCCCACCAGCTGGATCAAAGGAGCGCCCAGCAGCAGCGCCAAGGCCGTGCCCAGCGGCATGTAGGCGCCCCACCAACCCAGCGCGCGCGCCAAGGTGGGGGCGTGCGCCACCCGCTGGCGCAACAAGCCCGGCGCCGGCAGTACCGCCATCAGAAAGCCCATGCCTTCCACCACCCGCGTGAGCAGCAGCGTGTTCACCCCCGGGGCCCCGGCGCCCAGGGCGCTGCCCAGCGCCAGCAGCACCAGGCCCGCCAGCATCACCCGGCGTGGGCCCAGGCGGTCGGCCATCAAGCCCACCAGCAGGCCCAAGGTCATGCCAGCCAACTGCACCAGCGACAGCAAAAAGCCCGCTTGCAACAGCGTCAGGCCCAGCGCGTCGCGCAGCACAGGAATGGCCACCGGCAGCTTGCCCACATGCAACGCGCAGGTGACACCCACCGCCACCACCAGTGCGGCCAGCCGGCGTGCGTCGGCAGCTGCCGCCGCGTGTTGAGGGGTGACGTCGCCGCGGCTCACGGAAACAGCACGGCCCCGCACAGCCGCTCGTGCTCGCGGATGGCAAAACGGTCGGTCATGCCCGCAATGTAGTCAGCCACGGCCCGGGCATGGTGCAGGCTGCGGCCATGCGCCTCGGGCAGCTCGTTGGGCGAGTGCATGTACAGCTCAAACAGGTCAGCCACCACGCGGCGGGCACGGTTGGTGGTTTCCACCACCTGCGGGTGGCGGTACAGGTTGCGCAGCAGAAAAGTCTTCAGCACCTGGGAACGCTCGCGCATGCCCGGCGAAAATGCCACCAGCCCCGGGCTGCTGCGCACATCGGCCAGACTCTGAACACCCGAAGCGCTGATCAGCGCCCGGGTGGTGTCGATCACGTCGTACACCTGATCGCTCAGCATCAGCCGGATGGTTTCAAACAGCAGCCGTCGGCCGGCCAGCGTCGGGTGACTCGACAAGGCCTGCCCGCGGTAGTGCTCAAACAGGGGCACCTCCCCCAGCTGCTCCATCGTCAGCAGGCCCGAGCGCACACCGTCGTCGATGTCGTGGGCGTTGTAGGCAATCTCGTCGGCCAGGTTGCACAACTGCGCCTCCAGCGACGGTGAGCCGCCGTGTAAAAAACGCTGGGCCACGCCACCCGGTTCCTGCGCCTCAAGCCGCTGCGCGTTGGCGCGCGAACAATGCTTCAAGATACCCTCACGGGTTTCAAAACTCAGGTTCAAACCGTCAAATGCCGGGTAGCGCTCTTCGAGTTCGTCCACCACCCGCAAACTTTGCAGGTTGTGCTCGAAGCCCCAGGCTTCGGGTTCCCCACGGCCTTCGGCGCTGGAAAGCCGCTTCAAGCACGTGTGCAGCGCATCCTGGCCGGCATGGCCAAACGGCGTGTGCCCCAGGTCGTGCGCCAGCGCGACCGCCTCCACCAGGTCTTCATTCAACCGCAGCGAGCGGGCGATGCTGCGCCCCAGCTGTGCCACTTCCAGCGAGTGGGTCAGGCGCGTGCGAAACAGGTCACCCTCGTGGTTCAGAAACACCTGGGTCTTGTACACCAAGCGGCGAAACGCGGTGGAGTGGATCACCCGGTCACGATCGCGCTGAAACGCGGTGCGGGTGGGCGCCTCTGGCTCCGGGAAGCGACGCCCCCGGCTTTGCGCGGGGTCAGAGGCCCAAGGGGCCAACCCGGCGGGCTGTCCAGCTGGCGGCGTCATGTGCTGGCGCAACTGGCCTCAATCACAGCCCCCACCACGGCATCTGGCGCACCGCCCACCACCGCCTTGCCGGTGCCGTCGATCAGCACAAACTTGATCTCGCCCGCCTCGGACTTTTTGTCGACCCGCATCAGTGCCAGATAGCGGCCCACGTTGTCTTGGGCGTCCAGCACCGGCGCCACCGTGGGCAATCCAGCCTGGCGAATCAGCGCGGTCAGGCGCTCCACAAAAGCCTGGTCCACCAAGCCGAGTGCCTGCGAAAGCCGCGCCGCCATCACCATGCCGCAGCCCACCGCGTCGCCATGCAACCACTGCCCGTAGCCCATGCCGGCTTCAATGGCGTGGCCAAAGGTGTGCCCAAAATTCAGAATGGCGCGAAGGCCCGACTCGCGCTCGTCTTGCCCCACCACCAGCGCCTTGATTTCGCAGCTGCGCTTCACCGCGTGGGCCAGGGCCTGAGGCTCCCGCGCCATCAGCGCACCGATGTTGGCCTCAATCCAGTCCAGAAACGCCATGTCGGCGATGGGCCCGTATTTGATGACCTCGGCCAAACCCGCGCTGAGTTCGCGCACGGGCAGGGTTTTTAGCGTGTCCAGGTCGCAAATGACGCGCTGCGGCTGGTAAAACGCGCCGATCATGTTTTTGCCCAGCGGGTGGTTGATGGCGGTTTTACCGCCCACCGACGAATCCACCTGCGCCAGCAAGGTGGTGGGCACCTGCACAAACGGCACCCCGCGCATGTAGCTGGCGGCGGCAAAGCCGGTCATGTCGCCCACCACGCCGCCCCCCAGCGCAAACAGCACCGTCTTGCGGTCACAGCCGTGGGTCAACAGCGCATCAAAGATCAGGTTCAACGACTCCCAGGTCTTGTGGGCCTCGCCATCGGGCAGCACCACCGTGTGAATCACGGGGTAGCGCGGCGTGAGCGCGGCCACCAGCCGCTGGGCATACAAAGGCGCCACGGTCGAATTGGTCACGATCATGGCTGAGGCAGCAGCGGGCAAACCCACGTAGCTCGCCTCTCGATCCAGCACGCCCGCGCCAATCACGATGCCGTAGCTGCGCTCGCCAAGCGCAATGTCCACCTGTTCGGTGGGAAGATTGAAAGTCTGCGTGTTCATGGGCATGGAGTTTAGGCCCTGGCAGCCCGGCGCTGAACGGCGGGCACCAGAGTGGCAGCCCGCTGTGCCGGCAACCTGGGGCAAAAAGAACTCCGCCAGCAACGCCGCCTGGCCTCAAGAGCCGACCAACGGCCCCGCTGTGGGTGGCGTGGCCTGCGATGGCGCCATAACACCCGCCAACTCCAGCTGCATCACGATCATGTTCACCAGCGTCGCCACCGATGGCCGCCCGGTTTCGATGACGAAATGCGCCGCTTCCCGGTACAGCGGATCGCGCACCGCATACAAGTCGCGCAAACGCTGCAGCGGGTCGGCCACCTGCAGCAAGGGCCGGTTGCGGTCGTGCCGCAAGCGGCGAAACACCTCTTCGGGCGTGGAGCGGAGATAGATCACCTGCGTACGTTGATGCAGGTGCTGACGGTTGGCCGCCCGAAGCGCCGAACCACCGCCTGTGGACAAAACGCAAGCTTCCCCCTGCGTCAGCTCGTCCAGCACCGCCTCTTCAACGTCGCGGAAGCGCTCTTCCCCTTCCCGTTCGAAGAATTCACGGATAGAGCAGCCAATGCGCTGCTCGATCACGTGGTCCGAATCAAAAAAGGGCAGCGAAAGCCGACGGGCGAGTTGGCGCCCGACGGTGGATTTGCCTGAGCCGGGGAGGCCGACGAGACTTACGGTCAAAATCTGGACATTAAAAAAATCAGCATTCTGCCGCACGACACCAAAAAAACGTCCTCCAGTAAATTACTGAGGTGTCGTGACGACAGGTGTGTCTTTGCTTTTTTCTACTTTAATGCTGACCGAGACCGCTTTCGAGAAATAGTCCAGTACCACAACACCGCGATCGCTTTCACAGGGAACCGTAGCTCTCACTGCAAATTTTGGATCCTTGCCATTCAATACTAAATCCCCTTCTCCATTAAACGTGGCAGCACTGGGAACCACAAATTGATTGGCCGAATCAGCCAAGCCCACCTCAATCCCTGAAAACTGAGACCTTACGCGGAAAGGCGGCTTGCCGCCATTGATAGTGTGAACAGTGGTAGCTCCAGAAACACCACCGGGACAGTCATCAGTAGTCCAGGTAACTTGCGATGGCAGTACAGAGAAAGTGGCCGTATCAGCAGCGACATCGCCACCACCTCCGCATGCGGCGAGTGCAGCCAGCAGGGGAAAACTCACCAAGACGGTTTTAATTTTGTTCATATTAACTTCGACTCAAATAAAAAATCAGCGCATCACACCGCGATCCGAGATCACACGGGGCGTGAGAAACACCAGCAGTTCGGACTTGTTGGCGGTTTTGCTGCGGTTCTTGAACAGGTTTCCAAGATAGGGAATGTCGCCCAACAACGGGACTTTCGTCACGTCCTCCACCTCAACCAGCTCGAAGATGCCGCCGATCACCACGGTGCCTCCGTTCTCCACCAGCACCTGCGTTTGAATGTGCTTGGTGTTGATGGCGATACCGGCGGCGGTGGTCTCACCGCGGCTGTCCTTGTTGATGTTGACATCGAGGATGATGCCGCCTTCAGGCGTGATTTGTGGCGTCACTTCCAGCTTCAGATTCGCCTTGCGGAAGGCAATGGCCGTGGCACCGCTGGAGGTGGCGGTCTGGTAGGGGAACTCGGTACCCTGCTCGATCAAGGCCTTGACCTGATCGGCCGTGACCACGCGCGGGCTGGACACGATCTTTCCGCGTCCATCGGCTTCCAGCGCTGAAATTTCAAGGTTCAGGAACCGGTTGGCGGCTGAGCTGAACAGGGAAACCGCAAAGGCTGCGGGAGAGAAGCCACCGGCACCCGTGGACGGCAGGTTGACGAACGAGGTGTTCAGCGTGTCCAGGGTGTTTTCGCTTTCCCGCGTGGTGCTGGACACCGCGTTGTAGCTGCCCCCAAAAGCAATGCGGTTGGTGCCACCAATTTCGTAGCCGGCGTCACCGCCGCGAACGCCTCGCAGATCGCTTCCACCCAGCCGAACCCCGATGGAACGACCGAAGCGGTCGTCAGCTTCCACGATACGCGCCTCGATCAGCACCTGGCGAACAGGTATGTCCAGTTTGGCGATCAAATCCTGCACCTGTTGCAGCTTGGAGGGAATGTCGGTCACAAACAGCTGGTTGGTGCGGGGCTCGGCAATCGCGCTGCCACGCGGCGACAGGATGCGCGCACCCGCGCTGGCACCGCCCGAGCCACCAGCGGTGATCTGGGCGGCGATTTCGGCTGCCTTGGCGTAGTTCATCTGGAAGCCCTGCGTTCGCACGGATTCCAGGCTTTCGTTGGACACTTTGGATTCGAGTTCCTGCTTTTCCCGTGCGGCAATCTCGTCTTTGGGCGCGATCCAGAGCACATTGCCCGACTTGCGCATGCCCAGTCCCTTGGCCTGAAGAATGATGTCCAGGGCCTGGTCCCAGGGCACGTCCTTGAGGCGCAGGGTGACGGCCCCGGTGACCGAGTCGGAGGTCACCACGTTGAAGTTGGTGAAGTCAGCGATCACCTGCAGCAGGGAACGCACTTCGATGTTCTGGAAGTTCAACGACAGCTTTTCACCGTTGTAGCCGGGGCCCTGGGTCAACTTGGACGGATCCACCCTCTGCTCCCGAACTTCCAGCACGAACTGGTTGTCGCTTTGGTAAGCCGAGTGCTCCCAGTTGCCCTTGGGGGTCACCACCATGCGAACGCGGTCTCCGCTTTGCGACGACGTGATGGTTTGCACCGGGGTACCGAAATCGGTCACATCCAGGCGGCGGCGCAGGCCTTCCGGCAACGAGGTCTTCAGAAAATCGACCACCAGGTTTTGACCCTGCTGCCGAATGTCGACCCCGACCTGGTTGTTCGCCAGTTCAACGACCACACGGCCGGCGTTGCCGGCGCCGCGCCGGAAGTCAATGTCCTTGAGCGCGGCCATGTCGCGGTTGCGGCTCTCAGCGAAGGCCACGGTGCTGGCCGGTGCGGCGGCCGTCGCCTCGGACCGATCCAGCACGACAACGAGCGAGCGACCTTCCACGCTGGCCCGGTACGCTGCGGGCTGTTTCAGATTGATGACCACGCGCGTGCGGTCGCCCGCCTGCACCACGTTGGCCGAACGCAAATTACCCTGGTTGAGCTCCACGGTGTTTCGACCGATGTTGTTGACGACACCGGGAAAGTCCAGGGCGATGCGCGCCGGCGCCTGAATGGTGAAGCCCTTGGGCAAGGCGGCCAGCGGTTCGGAGGTTTGAATACGGATGACTTCCACACCACCCTGGACGCCGCCAGTCACGGACTGGATGGCATTTTGAGCGTGGGCCCAAACGGAGGAAAACGCCATGGCGGCCATGATGGCGCCTTTCAGCGCTGCGCGCTCCCATGCTCCGCTTTGTGTGGCCATGTTGGGCTTGATCATTTAGAAGCTTCCTCTTGTAGCTGCAGCGCCGCGGGGCGCTCGGTCCATTCACCAAAAGAGTCCTGCACGATTTCTCGCAGCGTGACTTCGGTTTCGGTAATTTTGTTCACGCGCCCGTAGTTCTGCCCCAGGTAGCCGCCCGGGCGCACCTGGTAGAGCAGGTTGTCCACCTTGACGAGCGCGACCAGTTGACCCTGGCGGTTGATGCTCCCCACCATGGTCATGGCGTCCAGCGGATAGGCTTCCAAGGGCTGTTTGCGTCGCCTGAGTTCGGGCTCGATCAGGGCCGAATTCGCCACTGGCGTCCCTGCGGTGCCCTGCATCACACGGGCCAGTTTTTCCTTGCTGAACGGCTCCATGAGCCGCTCGCCGGCGTAGGTTTTCGGAATGAATCTGGTGGGCTCGGGAATGGGCTTCACCTGGGGTTTGATGGCGCTGCGCTCGGATTGCATCCATACCTGCAACTCATCCTGTCCAGACGTGGTGCAGCCCATCAGCAGCGCTGCGCAGCCCATGCACACCACCCGCATGAAGGTCTTGGCCTGCATCACTGTTCGACCCCTTTTGGTTTTGCTTTCGACTTCTGCTGCAGCGCCACTTCTTCAGGGTCCAGGTAGCGGAAGGTCTTGGCGGTGCAATCCATGGTCAACACCCCCTCGCGGTCTCGGATGGGGGTCAACGTGATGTTGTTCAGCGTCACGATGCGGGAAAGGTTGGCAATGTCGGCGGCAAAAAGTCCGATGTCGTGGTAGGTGCCGGTCACGCGCACGGCAATCGGCAGTTCGGCGTAATACTCTTTCACAACGACGTTGCCCGGCCGGAACAGTTCAAACTGTAGGCTGCGCCCCAGACCGGCCTGGTTGATGTCGGACAGCAAGGCGTCCATCTCGGCTTTGCTCGGCAGCTGGCGCTCCAGCTGGTTCACATACTGCTGCACCTGCTCCAGTTGCTTTTTCAGGGCGTCCAGGTTGACCGCCTGGACCAGCTTGGCACGGTAGTCTGTGCGCAGCTGTACCTCGCGGGCTTTTTCCGCCATCAATTCTTCGTCCGAGTCTTTCAGCCAGGCAAACCACAGGCCAGCAATGACGGCCACGCAGACGAGCACATACAACAGGTTGCGGGGCAAACCAGGCCACTGTGAGGGATCGTTCGGGTCCAGTCCCGAAAACTGGGTTTTGATGTTTTCCTGAACTTGCTTGAAGTCCATGTTCAGCTTGGGCATTTTGGCCATGGTGCGCGGTGCCTCGGGTCAGACTTTGCCGGGCACAACCGGCACCGCCGTGGCAGTCCCCGCGGCCGTCGGCGCCGCAGCGGATGGCCGGACGAGTGCGACACGGATGGTGAAGTTCGACACCCGACGCTGGTCCCGGGGTGACAGCGTCACATTGGCCGCCACAATCTCAACCAATTCGGGCCGGTTCAACCAGGGACTGTTGTTCCCCAGGTTGCGCAGCAATTCGGAAACACGCTCCTGAGACTGCGCAACGCCGGTGAGCAGCACACTTTGGTTTTCCTGTTTCACTGTGCTGAGGTAAATGCCGTCGGGCAACTGGGCCGCCAGCTCGTTCAGCAAGTGCACGGGCAGGTTGCGATCGCCCTGAAGATCCTCTACCGCCGCCTGGCGAGCGCGCAATGAAGCAATTTCTTTCTGCAGGCTGGCAATGTCCTTGATCTCCAGATCCAGCTTGGCAATTTCTTGCTGGAGAAACCTGTTGCGCTCTTGCTGTGCATCAATTTGTCCCTGGTACCACGTGAATACCGCGCCGCAAATGATGCCACCCAGCAGCGCCGACAGCCCGAGCTGGGTGAAAAACTGTTCTTTTTGCCGTTTTCGGGCCGCCTCCCGGTGTGGCAAGAGGTTGATCAGGATCATTGGTAAAACCTCCGCAAGGCCAAGCCCGTCGAGGTCAGGTAGGAGGGCGCTTCGCGCGAAATCTTCCGGACATGTACCGTCGGGGCGACATCCATGGCATCAAACGGATTGATCACCATGCAGGAGAATGAAGTCTGGTGGGTGATCGCCTCGGTCAATCCGGGCAGGGATGCACTGCCACCCGCCAACAGAATATGGTCAATTTTGTTGTGAGGCGTGCTGGTGAAGAAAAACTGAAGCGCACGCGCAATTTCCTGCGACATGCTGTCGATGAAGGGCCCCAGAACCGCCGACCTGTAATCTTCCGGCAGGTCGCCCGAGCGTTTCTTGGCCTCTGCCTCATCCAGAGAAAATCCGTATTGGCGCACGATCAACTGGGTGAGTTGCGCGCCGCCAAAGGCCTGATCGCGCTCGTACAGCACGTCTTCATTGCGCATCACCTGCATGCTGGTGGTCATGGCGCCAAGTTCAAACAAGGCTACCAGTGAGTCAACGCCCTGGTTGGGCAATGTTTCAATCACCCGGCCGGCCGCCATACGGGAGGCATACGACTCGACATCCATAATGACCGGCTTGAGACCTGCAGCTTCGGCCAGGCCCTGGCGGTCGGACACCTTTTCTTTGCGCGACGCTGCGATCAGAACCTCCACATCGCCCGTCGACGTGGCACTGGGACCGATGACGCAAAAGTCAAGACTGACTTCGTCCAGCGAGAACGGAATGTACTGGTTGGCCTCGGATTCGACCTGCACCTCCAGTTCCTTGTCGGACAAGCCGCCAGGAAGGATGATTTTTTTGGTGATCACCGCCGACGCGGGCAAAGCGAGTGCGACGTTTTTGGTTTTGCTGCCGCTTTTGCGCACCACCCGACGGACCGCCTCGGCGACCTCATCGAATTTTTCGATGTTGCCTTCGGTGACCCACCCTCGCTCCAGAGGTTCAATGGCACATCGCTCAAGCACCAGATCGCCGGAACGGCTGCGGCCGAGTTCGACCAGCTTGACGCTGGATGAACTGACATCAATGCCCAACAGCGGCGCCGTTTCCCGGCTAAATAACGACCCCAATGAGATCAAGGTGACCCCCAAAAATAGTAGCGCAGCAAGGCGTCAAACTTAAGATTTCACTTGAATGCTAGCAGCAAGACCGTTGACCAGCAAAGATATTTCTCCCTCGCCACAAGAAGCGGCGTTGTCAAAAGCATACGCATTTTTGACCGGTTTCATGGGCTCCCCCCAGGTCGGCAGGCCGTCATCGGCACAACAACTCACAATAGGAGCCGCTGCAATGGCCGCCAAAGACCCGTGCGATTTTTATAATCCGCCATCGACCGATTGATTCCCCGCATGCCAAACAACGACCGCGCTCCAACCAACACCCAAGCGACACCAGTATCGGTGGGCCCTCGCCTGCTGATGCGCTTGGGTCGCCTTGCGGTGGGTCTGGCCGGACTGGCGGTGGCCGGCGGGGTCGGTCTGTTGATGACGGTTGGCATTGCGCTGGCCGTGGCCTACCCCAACCTGCCCGATGTGGCCGACCTGGCTGATTACCGTCCCAAGCTTCCCTTGCGCGTGCTGACTTCCGAGGGGCAGCTGATTGGTGAGTTTGGTGAAGAGCGCCGTAATCTGCTGACCATCAGGGAAATCCCGGACGTGATGAAAAACGCAGTCCTGGCGATCGAGGACGCTCGGTTTTTTGAACACAGCGGGGTGGATTACCGCGGCATGTTGCGCGCTGCGCTGGCGAATCTGGGACAAGCCAAGAGTCAGGGCGCCTCCACCATCACGATGCAGGTGGCCCGTAACGTGTATCTGTCGGCTGAAAAAAGTTACACCCGAAAGATTTATGAGGTGTTGCTGACATTCAAACTGGAGCACCTGCTGACCAAGGAGCAAATCCTTGAGATCTACATGAACCAGATCTTTCTGGGTCAGCGCGCATATGGGTTTTCCACCGCAGCCCAGACCTATTTCGGCAAGCCCCTGAAAGATGTGACGATTGCAGAAGCCGCGATGCTGGCCGGTCTGCCCAAGGCACCATCGGCTTACAACCCCATCAGCAACCCCAAGCGCGCACGAAGCCGTCAACTGCACATCATCGACCGGATGGTCGAGAACGGCTTCATCTCCGAGGTCGAGGCCGAGGCTGCCAGAACTGAGGAACTCAAGCTGCGTCGGGCGGGAACCCAGCCGACCCTGCACGCGGAGTACGTGGCCGAAATGGTCCGCCAGGCCATGGTGTCGCAATACGGTCCGGAAGCCTACACGCGCGGCCTGATCGTGACCACCAGTCTGCGGGCTACTGAACAACAGGCGGCCTACCGATCGGTTCGCACCGGTGTGCTGGAATTCGAACGACGGCAGTTTTACCGGGGGCCGGAGTTGTTCATTGACCTGCCAACAGAAAAAGCCGCTCGGGATGACGCAATTGACAATGCACTGAACGACCGGCCTGACAACGACGATCTGATGTCTGCCGTGGTACTGGAAGCCAGTGCACGCCGGGTGGTGGCCGTTCGACAGGATGGCGAACCGTTTGAGATCACGGGTGAGGGCTTGAAGCCCGTCCAGTCTGGCTTGTCGGACAAGGCGGGACCCAACATCAAGATCCGCCCGGGTGCGGTGATTCGCGTGGTCAAAGTCGACGCCAAGAACTGGCGCATCACCCAGTTGCCCGAGGTCGAGTCGGGGTTTGTGGCCTTGGACCCCCGCACAGGTGCGGTGCGGGCTTTGGTGGGTGGCTTTGATTTCCAGAAAAGCAAGTTCAACCACGTGACCCAGGCCTGGCGTCAGCCCGGCTCCACCTTCAAGCCGTTCATTTTCTCGGCCGCCCTGGAAAAAGGGGTGACGCCCATGACGGTGGTGAACGATGCACCCCTGTTCTACAGCGCGGGGGAAACGGGTGGTAAACCGTGGGAACCCAAGAACTACGACGGCCGCTTCGAAGGCCCCATGTCGGTGCGTCGCGCCTTGGCCAAGTCGAAGAACATGGTGTCGATTCGGGTGTTGCAAGTGGTGGGCACGCAAAGTGCCCAGCAGTGGGTGTCACGCTTTGGCTTTGATGCTGAAAAACATCCGCCTTACCTCACCATGGCGCTGGGCGCCGGCTCGGTCACGCCGATGCAAATGGCCACAGGCTTCGCGGTCTTTGCCAATGGGGGCTACCGCCTGTCGCCCACCCTGATCACCCGAGTGGAGGAGCAAAAAGGTCGGGTGCTGTTTGAGGCACCCATCATCGAACCCACGGAGTCCCAGCGCGCCATCGATGCGCGCAACGCGTTCATCATGAACAGCCTGATGCAGGAGGTCACGCGGACTGGAACCGCCGCCCGTGCGCAGGCCACGCTGAAACGTCCGGACCTGTACGGCAAGACCGGCACCACCAACGATTCGGTGGACGCCTGGTTTGTCGGCTACCAGCCTTCCGTGGTGGCCGCCGTCTGGGTGGGCTACGACACTCCGCGCAACCTCGGTAGCCGGGAGACGGGTGGAGGGCTGAGTTTGCCCATCTGGATCGACTTCATGTCTGAAGTGCTGAAAGATGTGCCGGTGGCCGAATACACACCCCCTGCGGGCGTGATCAACGTGGGTGGCGAGTGGTACTTCGAAGAGTACGGGCCCGGCAACGGGGTGCGGTCGCTGGGCTTGAACGACCCATGGCCGGGCGCTGTGGTCAACGACCCGTCCGCATCGGATCCCCTCAACGGCGCCGCCCCCACCGTGGAATCAGAAGACCGCCGCAGCATCCTCGATCTGTTCAGGAACTGAAGGTCAGCGCCCGCCCCGACTGTTCACTGGCATAACGGGAGAGGTTGGCAAAGAACTCGCCCTGGCCCTTGGTGTCCACCCACGCAGCACCGTCGTGGCGGTAATGGAAACCGCCGGCACGCGCGGCCATCCACACCTCATGCAGCGGTTTTTGCAGGTTGATGATGATCTGACTGCTGTTGGCAAAGGTCAGTGTGATCATGCCGCCCACGCGCTGGTTATCGATATCGGCGTCGGTTGTGTCGTTGATGTGATCACAGGTGAGCTCAATGGCTCTCAGCAGCGCCTCGGCGCGATCCAGGAATTCGATGTCGTTCATTACAATGCTCCCATGTTGGATTTGCATCGAATTTTAGGTGTCACCGCCTGTGCCGGGCGCCGGATTGCCGTGACCGCCCTGCTGGGCGCCGGGTTGCTGTTGTCCGGCTGCGGCCAGAAGGGACCACTTTTTTTGCCAGCGCCCCCGACCACCACAGCCGAGCCTGCGGTGGTTGACGCCATCAGCAACACCACGACGGTGCCCGCCCACTCAAAACCCGAGCGCTGACCAGCTTGCGCAGCCCGTCCGACCCGACCCGGTGCCTGTCTTGTTGCAAGCCCGGTTGACCGCCCCCTTCCAGCACGACAACCTTCATGCCCAACACCCCTGGCGCTGCGCCTGCGACCCTCCCGCCATTTTTCACGTACCAGAATGGTCGCCTGATGGCCGAAGGCCTGGCCCTGGACGCTTTGGCCCGACAACACGGCACACCGCTGTTCGTGTACAGCAAGGCTGCCATCCTGGCGGCACTGGGAGCCTACCAGCGCGGGCTGGCGGGCCGTGCGCACCAGATTTGCTACGCCATGAAAGCCAACTCGACGCTGGCCATTTTGCAAACCCTGGTGCGCGCGGGGTGCGGACTCGACATCGTGTCGGGTGGCGAACTGGAACGGGCACTGGCCGCGGGCGTGGAACCCGACAAGATCATTTTTTCGGGCGTCGGCAAAACCCGTTCTGAAATGCATCGCGCGCTGGATGTGGGCATTGGCTGCTTCAACGTGGAAAGCCGGGCGGAGCTGGATGTGCTGGACGAGGTGGCACAAAGCATGAACCTGCGGGCACCGGTGAGCGTGCGCGTGAACCCCAACGTGGACGCCAAAACCCACCCCTACATTTCCACCGGACTGAAGGGCAACAAATTTGGCATCGCCCACGAAGACGTGGTAACCACCTACCGCCATGCGGGGGCCTGTGCTGGCCTGAGGGTGGTGGGTATCGACTGCCATATCGGCTCGCAAATCACCGAAGCAGAACCGTACCTGGATGCGATGGACCGTATTCTTGACCTGGTCGAAACCATTGAAGCTGCCGGGATTCCGATTGCCCACATCGACTTTGGCGGTGGCCTGGGCATTGACTACAACGGCGATTCACCGCCCGAGGCCGATGCCCTGTGGCAGCGTCTGCTGCAGAAGCTGGATGCAAGGGGCTATGGCGATCGCAAGATTTTCGTCGAACCCGGCCGTTCACTGGTGGGCAACGCGGGGGTTTGCGTGACCGAGGTGCTGTATCTCAAGCCGGGCGAGCAGAAGAACTTCCTGATTGTGGACGCGGCCATGAACGACCTGCCCCGCCCCGCCATGTACCAGGCGTTTCACCAGATCGTGCCACTGTCCCCCCGCGAAAACGCACCCACCACCTGGGATGTGGTGGGGCCGGTGTGCGAAAGCGGTGACTGGCTGGGCCGCGACCGGGCGCTGGCTGTGCAGGCTGGCGACTTCCTGGCGGTGTTGTCGGCTGGTGCTTATTGCATGAGCATGGCCAGCAACTACAACACGCGGGGCCGCGCCGCCGAAATTCTGGTGGACGGTGAAACCGCCACCGTGATTCGAGCGCGCGAAAGTGCGACCGATCAGCTGCGCTTTGAAAGCCTGCTGCCCTGAAGGCGCCGCCACAGCCGCCACCCCAACAACACGGCGAAGATGGCTGCATAGACGGCCACTTCGTCGAAATCATTCTTGCCACTGCGCATCCAGAAAAAGTGGAGTACCGCCAAGGTTGCCACCAGGTACACACTGCGGTGCAGCAACTGCCAGCGCCTGGCCCCCAGGGCCCGGATGGCCCGGTTGAATGAGGTTGCAGCCATCACCAGCAGCAGCACGAAACCCGTCATGCCGACCAAGATGAAAGGCCGTTTGATGACGTCCAGCACGATGGCTGCAAGATCAAAGCCCATGTCGAACCAGGCGTAGGCCAACAAGTGCAGGCTGACGTAAAAGAACACAAACAAGCCCAACATGCGCCGAAAGCGCGCCAATGCAACCCAACCCGTCAGCTCACGCAGCGGTGTCACGGCCAGCACCAGCACCAGAAACCGCAGGCTCCAGTCACCGAGCGAGCGGATCAAAGCCTCGGCAGGGTTGGCGCCCAACTGGTCAGTCAGGGCCGCCCAGAGCAACCAAGCCACCGGCAAGCAAGCCAGCACAAACGCGGCTGGTTTCGCGGCCACATGCGTCAATATCCGGTGCAAAGCCGATGCGCTTTTCCCGCGCTGCGTTGCCGGGGCCCGCACCACGGCGGGCGCTTCAGTGCTCACAGGGTGTCCAGCGCATCAGAAGAGCTTACGAAGATCCATGCCGGCGTAGAGCTGGCCAACCTGCTGCGCATAGCCGTTGAACAGCAGCGTTTTGCGCCGTTTGGCAAACAAACCACCCTCTTCGCCAATGCGGCGCTCGGTGGACTGGCTCCAGCGCGGGTGTGACACGTCGGGGTTCACATTGGAGTAGAAACCGTATTCCTGCGGAGCCGCCACATTCCAGGCGGTGCGTGGCTCCTTGTCGGTGAAACGGATCTTGACCAGCGACTTACCACTCTTGAAGCCGTATTTCCAGGGCACCACCAAACGCAGGGGCGCGCCGTTCTGATTGGGCAACACCTCGCCATACATACCAAACGCCAGCAAGGTCAGGGGGTGCAAGGCCTCGTCCATTCGCAGGCCTTCGGTATAAGGCCAATCCAGGCTGCCAGAGGCCAGTCCTCGCATGGTCTTGGGATCGGCCTGGGTCACAAACTCCACATATTTGGCGCTGCCCTGTGGCTGCACCTGCTTGATCAGAGAGCCCAGGGAATAACCCACCCACGGAATCACCATGGACCAGCCCTCAACACAGCGCAGCCGGTAAATACGCTCTTCCATCGGTGCGAGCTTAAGCAACTCTTCCAGGCCATACGTCCTGGGCTTGTTGATCAGCCCCTCAACCGACACGGTCCAAGGACTGGTCTTGAGCGACTTCGCATAGGCTGCCGGATCCGACTTGTCGGTCCCGAACTCGTAAAAATTGTTGTAGGTGGAAGCGTTGTCGTAGGTGGTGACCGTCTCGACGGTACCGGCACCCGCCACCGTGGAGCGTGTGCTGCCCAAGGCAGCGTGACGGCCAGGGCGGACTGTAGCCGCCTGGGCCATCGCCTCGCGCGAGGCCCAGCTGGCCAACACGGCACCGCCAGCCCCCAGCGCAAGCCGCTGCAGCCATGCCCGGCGCCCCACGTAATCGGCGTGTGACGTGATTTCACTGGCAACCGGATGTTGAAACCCGTCGAGGTTGGGGCGAATGATCATGAATGGCTCCTGTGTTCCATGTCAGTCTTCGGAACCGAATCATTCTTACAAAATTCCGGCAGATTGGATGGCAGGCCGCAGGGCACCCCTTCATGGCGAGGGGCTGCAAGGCCCCGCGCGCATCACAGTGAGCCGTAGCTGTGCAGGCCCGACAGGAACATGTTGACGCCGATGAATGCGAAGGTGGTGATGGCCAGGCCGACCAGTGCCCACCAGGCAGCCACGGTACCGCGCAGGCCTTTCATCAGCCGCATGTGCAGCCAGGCGGCATAGTTCAGCCAGACGATCAGCGCCCAGGTTTCTTTCGGGTCCCAGCTCCAGTACCCCCCCCAAGCCTCGGCGGCCCAGAGTGCGCCCAGCACGGTTGCAATCGTGAAGAAGGCAAAGCCAACGGCAATGGCCTTGTACATCACGTCGTCGAGCACCTCGAAGCTCGGCAGACGTTCGGCAATGCGGCGGCGGGCTGACAGGATGCCGCCAACAATCAAGGCAGAAACCCCGAAGTAAACGAACCAGTAGCTGCCACCCTTTTCAAGGGACGACTGGCGAAACACCAAGGGCTCCAGACACAGCACGATACCCAGCAGCCACAAGGGTGCCAGCTTGTACCAACGGGTTTCGGTCGCACTTTGCTTGATGAGGTAGGCAAAAGCCAGCATGGCGGCGATGGCGAAGGTGCCGTAGCCCACGAAGTTGGCCGGTACGTGGACCTTCATCCACCAGCTCTGCAGGGCCGGCACCAGCGGCTGAATGACGTGAGCTTCACGCACCAGGGTGTACCAAAGCAGGAAGCCGACCGCAGCACTCACCACCAGCATGGAAAAAGCGCCCATGGAACGGGTCTTGTATTGGTCTTCGTAGTAGAGGTAGAACAGGGTCGTCATCCAGCAGAACAGGACAAAGACTTCGTACAGGTTGCTGACCGGGATGTGGCCGATGTCCGGGCCAATCTGGTGGCTCTCGTACCAGCGCACCATGGTTCCTACCAGCGCCAGCGTCACAGCCACCCAGGCCAAGTGAGAGCCCAGGGACTCGAAAGCTTCACCGGCACGGGTCAGCATGCCCATCCAATAGAAAGCCGTGCTCATGAAGAACAGCACACTCATCCAGAGAATGGCGGACTGGCTGGAAATGAAATACTTGAGCAGGAAGACTTGGTCGGCCCGCGCGAGGTCGGCTGTGCCTTCCGGGGTCTGGTACAGCCAGATGGCCAGCAGCGCCAGGGCGCCCACCACCACCGTCAGCAAGCGCAACGGACGCCAGAACCAGCCCAACCAGATCATGGAGGGCACGAATCCCACCAGGATGGCCTTTTCGTAGCCGTTCATCGCATGGTCGTATTGCAGAAAAGCCCACGCGGCGCCGGCCACCAACAGGGCGGCAAACAGCCAGTCCCAGATGTCCCTGCGTGCCAGGTAACCCGGTCTGGCACCAGACCCGTTGTTCTTCAGCTCAATGGTGCGATTGGCAGTGGCAGTGTTCATGGTTTCACCTTCAGCAGTTGGCTCTTCAAAACATCAAACTCTTGGTCAGATTCCATCGTCTTGCGGTTGGACGACAGCGCCATCTGGGCTTGCGAGGAGCGTTCGCCAGCGGGCGCCAGCCAAACCCACACCCGTCGCTCGCGCACATAGAGCATGGCAAAGATGCCCACAATCAGCAAGAGGCAGCCCAGGTACACGATGTTCTGGCCGGGCGCGCGCGCCACCTGGAAAACGCTGGCCTGCACGTGCTCAAAGTCTTTGAGCTTGAACGTCATGGGCGCAGGATAGAAAAAGGCATCACTCAGGCTGATCACCGACGAGGTCATGAAGCGCTGCGTGGTCTCGTTGCGCTCCAGTGGGGCCAGGCCCGCGCGCTCACGGCTGATCTGCATCAGCTCAAACAAGGTGCCGTTGAGGATGCGCACCAGCACATCGCTCGCGCGCTCTCGCTCAGGCTCCGGAACATTCATCTCCAGGAAGGCGGACACGGCCTGCAGGCCACCCTTCACAGGGCTGCGGTCCTCAGCGCCAGAGGCGGTGATCAACTCAACCTCTTCAGCTCCGGCAAACAGCCCGATTGCCCGGCTGGCAGACGCCTGCAGCGCTTCAGCCAACTGGGGCTTACCCTCTTCCACCGCAGAGACGACGTAACGGCGCACCGCCTCTTGGCGCATCAGCGGATCGGCCAGCGCAGAGCGCAGGCGCACGAAATCGTCCATGCTGTCCTGCGCATCGGCTGGCACGCGCAGGTAGCGGAATGTCTCTGAGGTGGCTTCTCGCATGCCCAGCAGGTACATGCGTGCACCGTCCAGCTCCATGGGCAGCATGTAATTGTGGTATTCGATCGCCTGTCCAGCGGCGTCGCGCAGCTTGTAGGTGATGCTCGGGCCCACGTTGCGGAGCACTTTTTCCGTGACCGACTTGTGGCCCGAACCCAGCCGGGCCTCAATGGCCGTCCGCAGATCGACCTTGCGCACGTCCACGCCCGAAGCGCCCGCCACCTCAGAAAAGTTTTCAACGTTGATGACCCGCAGGCTGGTGAACTCCAGCGTCATCTTTTCGTCGCCGTTGGTAAGCGCGCTGCTGCTGCCGATCACACCCGACACCTCAAAAGGTTTGGCAGGACCGTTGATGGGCATGGCCTGCAGGGTGACCTTGGAGCCTCCGTCGTCAAAGCTCGACTGGTAGATGTTGATGCCACGGTGGCTGGCCGGGTGGTTTACCTCGACGCGCGCTTCCTTCTTCTCGCCGGTTTCGTGGTCATGGATCACGATGTCGCTGGCAAACAGCTTGGGCATCCCGGTGTCGTAATACTCAACGATGAATTTCTTGAGCTCGACGGAAAAGGGCAGGTCTTGCAAGATCACCCCTGTTGGTTGCGCCAAGATGGCTGTGCTGGCCGTGGTGCCCTCGGTCACCAACAGGTTGCCCCTGAACGTGGGGTTGTTGGCAGACAACCGGTGCTGAACCGGCACATCGGCAATCAGACCACCACCCGTGAACGGCGTCTTTTCGTTGAACCACATCTGCGTTCGAACGATGAGGTCGCCATCCAGCAAGCCCCCGATACACACCAGCACGATGGCGCTGTGGGCGGCCAGATAACCGATTTTGTTGGCCACGCCTTTTTTGGCGGCCACCATCCAACCGGTGCCCGCAGCGGTGTCGCGCGACTGCAACTTCACCTTCCAGCCCGCGCTCAGCAATGTCTGTCCAATGCGGTTGGCGGCCACCTCAGGAGTTTCGTCCAGCGCGGCTTCGGCACGGTTCGGAAAAGCCTTCAGGCTTTGCTCCCGGATATTTTCTTTGTAGGCCCTGAAGTCCGAAAAAATCTTGGGCGTGTTGCGGATGATGCACAGGCTGGTACTCAAGACCAGGAAGGCCAGAATCAGCAAAAACCACCAAGCGCTGTAGACCGAAAACAGGTTGGCGCTGCCAAACACGTCAGCCCAGAAAGGACCGAACTGGTTCACATAGTTGTTGGCCGGCTCATGCTGCTTGACCACAGTGCCGATCACCGAGGCGATGCAGATCACCGTCAACAGCGAGATGGCGAAACGCATGGACGACAACAACTCAACCAACTCGCTGGCCACCCGCGAGCTGGATTTGATCTGCATGCCTTGAGTGGAGACGGTCATGAAAAAAAGCTGAAGGTGAAGGGCAACAAAAAGGGCGGGTCTGGTTGCTCACTGCCGAATGGCATGGAACTTGACACTCAGCACCAATGCGTGGTGAGGCCAGCGAAGCGTGGCGCTGCGGGCTCGAACGGGTTGGCAGGCAGATGCTTGAGCTTGGACAGGCGCAGGTAGGC